>WNFM01276930.1_pt1 | contig 253305 bp, 206 predicted proteins | sample 5400271 | NCBI WGS metagenome assembly WNFM01 (sample SAMN13153352, study PRJNA577476) | soil metagenome | isolation source: 60 cm saprolite on Douglas fir-dominated hillslope | place: USA:California | collected 2013-09-17
GCTTCGGATCGGCACTGAATGTAGGGCGGTTTACTATATTTGTAAAATCTATTTCTTAACTATGCAAGTCGACTGTCCGGCAAAACTGATACACCTCACTCGCAATGCCAACCACAATGTGGTATAGGTGCAAAGGGATGATGAGCCAGGCTAGTCTTCTACATAATCTCCTCCGAACGAATAGATTTCTTTGCAAGTTCCTTCTTAATTTTATTGAATGATTGTTCTGTAATACCGATATAAGAAGCCAGATACTTGGCAGGTATGTAAGCCTCTAACTCGCACCATCCATGTTTTTCGATAAAAAAGCTGTATTGACCAGTTTGAGGGACTGGGGATATTATGTGGAAGGGGTTGCCTCAAAAAGGTCGATCTTCGGAGTAGAAGAATCCCCGATAATATGTATCCATCCATTTCTGATCAAAGAGGCACGGTGGGGCAGGTGCTGGCCCGATTAATGGCAAAATACAGACCCAGTAAGCCGGAACTGTATAAGGCGTTGAAGGCGTCTAGCACGACTTATCTGAAGATGGAGCGGGATCAACGGGATCTTAGCCTGATCATGGCACTCCGGGTTTGCCAGTTTTATCAATTAGATCTGCATGAGTTTATCGCCATGCTGAGCGATGAGGAGTTGGCCCGGCAGGACTTTTCTGTCAGTAAGGCGCTGGAAAAAAGAGAAAGAAAGAAGGCGGAGGCTGCTCAAGCAAAAGTAATTGAGATGAAGCAGGCGGTTAAGTAGGTTTGATCAGGCGCTTTTTTCGCTCAGCGCTGCTGGAAGACAATGCTTATATCGAAGCATTCCACTCGAACCTTCAACGGGAAGTGATCGACAGATATGAATTTGATTCCATCTACCACGCCCAAATGGTCCTTGATCGATATTACGAATGGTACAACGAAAAAAGAAGGCATGGGGCCTTAAAAAGGCAAGCCCCCAACCACGTGTTCAAAAATTATAATCCGGTCCCTTTTGAAAATGAAAAACTACTGAACTACCTTTAGAAAACTGTCCAGTTTATTGGGGGTCGATACAATCTGTTGGACGTGATGACAACTGGACAGATACAGCATTATGCGTTAATAGACATCACAAAAGAAGAAGAGGACTATCTGCATCAGATATATCTTTAGGGCAATCCGAATAGATCTTAAACTATAGTGTAAACTTTCATTCGCTTGATAATTAGTTAGTTAAGTTTAGTATTTTTTCAAAAATGACACAGCGGAAAATCGTAAGTTTGTGTATATGAATGCTGCAGCTATAAGAGATAGATTATATGAGTACATCAAGGTGGCTGATGACAAAAAGATCAAGGCCATTTATATGATGCTGGAAGATGATATTGCCGAAGAAACAGAGTGGTGGAAGAATGCTGCTTTTGTCGCAGAATTGGAAAAGGAATATGCAGCATGGGAGTCCGGTAAGGACAAAGGCTATTCATTGGCAGATATCAAAGCTGAAATCGCCAGTCGTAAGGTCAAAAAGCATGGTAGATGACTTATAAGATCGAGCTTCTCCCACGAGCGCGAAGAGAACTACTGGAAGCTTGGGACTGGTACGATGGTAGATGGACCGGATTAGGCGACAGATTTGTGAGTGAAGTTGAAAAGAGATTACAACAGATTGAAAAAACCCCGGAACGATATCCCGAACGCCAAAAGGGGTTTCGCGAGACAAAGGTTGGAAACTATTATTCCTTGTTGGAAGTGAAGAATAATTGAGTCTCCGCGGACTGAGCTTGACTCTTCTTGTTCCTACGCCCCCTTCCCTACCCATAGCGCTTTCCACACTGCGAATTCCGACGGCCGGATACGGTAGCGGGCAAAATTGCCTTCGTGCAGGCTCAGCAGTTCCGTCTCCAACACCTCGATAAATTTTGCCCGGTCGGCCTCGGGCACTCGAGCGGAATATTCGACTATTCTGGCATATTTCGCAAATGTCATATGATGATCGCATCACCGAGCATCATTAGTTCTGAAGGCCTTAATGAGACAAAATATCTAATACCTTGTTTCTGGTCGAATCCGGAAGATCCTGTAAGCTTCTTTTTACGTCTTCCAGGTCTCCGCGGCGTGCCCAGGTGCCCGCTTTCGTTAACTGATTTTCCTGATCAGGTTTTCCTTCCGAATCCATCGAATTTATCACGGCACTATCTCCCAAAACGGTAACCTTGGCAAAAAATACCTTATTGTGTTTAAGGTACGTGAAGTATACTGAGTAAATTGTATCAGGCGCTGAGTTTATCACCGTGTCCTTCCACCTACAGGAATATTTTTCCAAATGGAAGGAGTTAGGATCACCAAAACTGGACTCCAATTTCAGAAAGGCAGTTCTGACATAATCTAGCGAATATCCTTCATAGCTCAATTTTTCAAGATTCACAAATGAGCGGTTATCCTTAACATTCGCAAGATCACGCTGATGCTCTCTCTCAGTGTATAGTGCTTTGCCCATAAATACAATAATTGTCAATATCACTGCGAGCTGGCTGGTCAGATACAAATACGGCTCGACTGAGGGTCTTTTCATAACAGCCGCTAATCCGATGCCTAGTAATATCCCGATACCCCAGGCAATAATCACAAAAAAGAGTATAAAAAGCAGGAATGCCCAGTCTGAGTCATGTCCCACAATAAATTTCCAGAGAAGAAGCGCCGGTAATAAAGCAAAAACGCATAGGAAATAAAGGTTTACTTTTCGGACTGTCATATGTCCACAAATTAAAAGGTCTTAAAGCAACAACCAAAAATTCTGAAGAATAAGTTTGCACTTCGAACAATATACTTGTGATTATCGAAAGCTTACGAATTTTGAAGTATACCAGAATCGATCCCACGTCATTAATCAATGGGGGCGGAAAATTTTTTGCCTTAACTAAACGATATGGGTCAAAAAACGGATATATACTACTAGACAATCGTGCAGATTTTCCGACAACTTCAATAACTCCTCCACCTTCGTCACTCCACTTCTCAATAAGGCCTGATCCGGCATAAACATAGCCTTCTGCAGAAAAGACCGACCGCCATTCAACTCCGTCAAAACGTTAGTCATATAAGGCTCTCCCTGTCTTATTTCCGCACTGATCCGGTAAAAATCTGCGTACCGCAGTTTCCTGAAATAATTGTCCTCCGCATTGGTCTCAACAGTCTTACCCACCTTCCACCGAGTGCTATGCCTATTTTTTCTATGTAGGTGATATAACACCTTTCCTTTTACTTCCATTGAATTAATTTCTGCATATATCCCCCAACCAATGCCAACCCTACTCTAAAAATAAGAAACACTAAAGAGAGACGCAAAACAACAAGGTTTTGTCACTTCCCAAGCGAAAGGTATTAACTAAATATAGATGGGAATTTGTGGGGTTTGGTATAGATTTCTGACACGATCTTCTGAAATAATTTAATCTATTTCGTTGATAAATAATTAGTTGCATTTATTTGTTGTTATCTTAAATGTCGCAAATATTTTAATAATTGTGACATTGATATGTGTGGAACGTCACAATTATTCGTAAATTTGTGACAATGGAAAAGACACATACTCATATAGAGAAAGGCTTATCCAAGAAAAAGGATGGAGAGCTTATATTTTCGACTGATTTTAGAGGCAGTGGAACAGAAGATGCTATTCGAAAAGCTTTATCCAGGCTAACCTATACTGGCCAAGTAAAGCGATTAGCACATGGGATTTATTATAAACCTAAAGTAGATCCCATACTCGGGGAGCTTCGTCCAGGCGCTGACGAGGTAGTCAAAATGCTTGCCCAAAAGGAAAAAATAAAGGTTCGGCCGGCCGGCGCATATGCGCTTCATCGTTTAGGGCTTACCACGCAAGTACCCACGAAGCTCGTTTACATCACCAATGGGCATTCAAAGCAATTTAAGCTTGGAAAGTTGCAAATAAAGTTCAAAGCAACTTCTCCCAAAAAATTGGAAACAATTGGCGAAATTAGCAGCCTGCTCATTCAGGCACTGGAAGAAATCGGTACCGAAAATATTGATCCGATAACAGAAAAGAAAATTTTGGAACTTCTAATAAAAGAAGACCTTCGCAAATTGAAACATGACCTGTCCCTCGCTCCAGCCAAAGTGAATGATTACATTGTCAAACTCTTAAAAAAGCAGGAAAATGACAGGGTGGCTGAAGTTAACAGATAGCCAAAGGAAGGCAACTATCGATGAAGCCGAACAAATCAGCGGTATAAGTGCTAAAGCTATAGAAAAAGACTGGTGGGTGACGCTAGCATTAAAGGCACTATTTCAATCGGCTTATGCGAAGCATATGGTATTTAAGGGTGGTACATCCTTAAGTAAATGCTGGAAGCTAATTGCAAGGTTTTCGGAAGATGTAGATATCGCATTAGATCCGGAAGCCCTCGGAATGAGTTACGTGGAAAATCCCAGTAAAAGTCATGTGGAAAGACTAAAAAGAAAAGGATGTGCTTTTACCAGTAATGAATTAAAAGCAGAACTGGAAACACAGCTTATGGCTCTTGGAGTGCCTGCAGGTATGATTACAATAGCTGCAGCAGATGTCCCCGAGAAAAGGCCGGATACGGATCCGCAGGTATTATTCGTAAAATATCCTTCCCTATATGAAGCAAGCAACTACCTGGCAGAAGAAGTAAAGATCGAGGTCGGTGTCCGTTCATTGAAAGCACCCTATACACAGGCAGTAATACAATCGCTGCTTCACGAATTGAATCCTAACCCTGCATATGCGGAAACACCTTTCCAGGTGGAGGTCGTGGAACCGAGGAAAACATTCCTGGAAAAGGCAATGTTATTGCACGAACAATTTGGCAGACCGGACATTGTGAATATTAAGACGGAAAGAATGTCCAGGCATCTATATGACCTGGGTAATTTAATGGATACCTCTTTTGGCAAGGATGCCCTCGCCGACCATGATTTGTATAATCACCTTGTACAACACAGACAATGGTATAGTCGTATTTCATGGGTTGACTATCAATCACTGGGACATTCAACCCTATCTTTCCTTCCACCACCGGCCGTTTTCGAAATGTATCGGGCGGATTATCAGGCGATGCAGGAAAAGATGATCTACGAAGAGGCCATGCCTTTCGATGGCTTGATAAACCAGTTGAAGATATTGCAAGGCAGGTTTAGAATAAAGACACAGTCAATAGCACTTGAGGAGATAATACAAGCAGCGGAACTACAGTTACATCAAACAGGTGTGCTGCCGGAAGCTCAGCCAATAACAATATCAGTCACCTACCCGTCCGACCCTGACCAACCTGCAAAGGCAGACGATAACACTATTACCTACCTGGTAACTCTTGTTTCAAATGGAGGGAAATTTCTTTTTGAAAGTATCAGGTATTCAAAAAGAACTGGATAAATATCGTTAGTTGCAGGGCTGCCGGCAGTTCCTTCTTCTTTTAAAAAACCTTGTTTCTTATTTGTTTCTCCGGTAGATTAAATCGTTGATTTTCAACGAGTGTTATTTTTTGTATTGGGAAGTGACCGCTGCGCCTGCGGCGCGCGGTTGGTGCGCGATATATTTTGAGGCCCCTGATTATCAGGGGTTTTCTTTTGCCTTTGTCGCCTTCTTTTGCCCATTGTGGCCAAAAAGTTGTCACTAAAGTGGGACGACTGTCAGTTTTGGGATGATCTTCAGGTTGTGAAGGGGAGATTATAGCAGCCAAACGCACGCAAAGTATGCTAGTCGCTCTTAAACGCTCCTTTTTTGATAGATATAACCTCCCCAAAACCTTGCTATGAGTAATAATATTAGAATCAGCCGGATTTGTGAACACTGCGGACAGGAGTTTACAGCCAAGACGGTCAAGACGCGTTATTGTTCGCACGCCTGTAACCGGAAGGGATATAAGAAGGGTGAACGAGATAAGAAGATGGGAACTGCCAAGGCGTCTGCAAGGGTTGAGCCTTTGAATTTGAAGCATGATCCAGTGAATTGGGAGAAATTGACCCGGAAGCCGTATTTGACCGTTTCTGAGGCGTGCCTGGTGCTTAATGTGCGGGTGGAGACGCTACGAAGGTGGATAAAGGAGGGAACTGTCAAGACCATCCGGATGGGGAAAAAGCATTTGATTAGCCGGGAGATTTTGTTAAATTCACGGGAATGACCATGACTTTATCTACAATGCGTCATCTTTTTTTGAGATTAATTGCTTGCATAACGGTAGCTCTTTCTGGTTGTCAGAACGGAGGCGCTCAGACAACAACCAAAGTCTACACCACTCCCACAGATACCGTTGTAGCAAAGGTAACTACTTCGCCAACTGCCGGTAATTACCACGTTCGTGACCTAACGCCTGAATTGAAGCGATACCTCGCCGATCGGCTTCAAGATGCCCGACATATGCTGATAAAATACCACCACGGGACATTGGATTCGTCCTATGATGCAGAAATTCTGGATGAAGTGCTGAACAATTGGCGGCAGAGGAAGGGGAAAAAAGAGAAGCCGGAATACATGGTTGAAGCTTTGGGATTTGCGTTTGGCCAGAGTCTCGTCGATAGCTTGCAAATGGAATGGCAGATTTGGTCAGATGCGCAAGGGGAGGATTTGACCGTTATCAACAAGAAGTACATGGTTAATGCCTTTCCTCTTTCATCTGTCGAAAAAGCCTACACAGAAAATAAAGTTGGCTCGCTTCAATCGATCAGGACGATTCTAATAAAGGAATTAGAAGAAGCCGAAAGATCGGGAGGAGTGAAGGAACGAAACTAAATTAAATGTATCACCGTTGACGTTCTGGCGATGGGTGTTGGCAGGGAAGGTGAAGTCGGAGAAGGTGGGGCAGAAAATTGTTTAAGAATGGCATTTTTGGATGAAGGAGAAAATTATCGGCTCCGCAGAGACTTTGCTGTTCCAGCGGCAGTTAAATCAAAGTATGACTCGTTATTTGCAGAAAGAATTGGTCTTTCAATGATGATAGTACGTAAACAGATGAAAATTGACTCTTTAAAAAAATAAATTAGCACATTTTAAAACGTATGGAAACTGATAAATCGGAACTTGACGAATTCGCAGACAAAATTCTGCAAGGGATGACTGAAGCGTCGCGTAAGTTAGTTGAGGAAAGTGCTGCAAACGGGCGTTCGCTGGTCATTTCTGAAGATGGCGAAGTTAAAAGAATTCCCGCCAAAGATTTGTTGCCCCGAGTTTCAGGAAAGGGTTGATTTTCTTGTTACTAATCGTCACTAAATCTTCTCAAACGCCCGTAAATCGAGCGTTTTCATTGTAATCGCTGTCTTTGACCGTGTTGTCACAGGTGATCGTTTCGAAACGGACATATCCCTCCCGTATGGCCTGGTTATCTCTCAGAACTGAGAAGCTCAGGCTATTCTTTAACACTCTCCCAATAGTATCGGTCTGGCCGCTGCCGCTGAGAAACCTGTATTAAACTCGGGGAATTGCTCGAACAACCAGCGAATTTATTATCGAGCAAATCTATGTGAAAATAAAAACTATCTATCTTGTTGATAATGTTTTTCTCCGCACCTTTACCCCCGAACAAAATTTAAACACAATGAAGAAAAGAAGATTACTGGTCACATTCCTGAGTTTAGTGACCGGGTTGGCTATGGCCCAACAGAAACAATTAACCACTAATGCAGGAACTCCCGTAGGCGACAACCAGGATTCGAAGACCGTGGGGCAAAACGGCCCTGTTCTGCTTGAAGATATTCACCTGGTAGAAAAGCTGGCCGCCTTCGACCGGGAAAGGATACCGGAAAGAGTAGTGCACGCACGGGGTGTAGGCGCTTATGGGGAATTTATAGCCGTAGATGATTTCTCACAATACACTATTGCTTCCCTTTTCTCCCAAAAAGGAAAGACAACGCCCGTTTTTGTGCGTTTTTCCACCGTTATGAATGGCACCGGTTCCCCCGAGACCGTCAGGGACCCCCGGGGCTTTGCGACCAAATTCTATACTGAACAGGGCAATTATGACATTGTAGGCAATGACCTGCCTGTATTCTTTATACGCGATGCTATAAAATTCCCGGATTTTGTACATGCCCTTAAACCGTCCCCCATTTATAATAAACAGGATCCGAACAGGATGTTTAACTTTTTTAGTCATGTACCCGAAGCGACAAATATGATTACCTGGGTATATTCCGACTATGGCATCCCGGCCAACTATCGTCAAATGGATGGTTTTGGCGTGCATGCATTCAAATGGGTAAATGCTAAAGGTGAGGTCACATATGTAAAGTATACCTGGAAGACCATGCAGGGAATAAAGAACCTGACGGCAGCAGAGGCTGAGATCATACAAGGCAAAGACTTCAACCATGCTACAGCAGACCTCTATGAGAATATCCGTAAGGGTAATTTTCCGTCCTGGGAATTATATGTGCAGATGATGAAACCCGAAGACCTGGATAAATTTGATTTTAATCCTTTGGACGATACTAAGATCTGGCCTGAAACTATTGCCAAACCTATATTAGTTGGTAAGATGACTTTGAACAAAATACCCGGAAATTATTTTGAGGAAGTGGAACAAGCAGCCTTTTCACCCGGCGATATGGTACCGGGCATCGCCCCTTCGGAAGATAAGATGCTGCAGGGACGGCTGTTCGCTTATTTTGATACACAACGCTACCGGATTGGACCCAACTTCCAGCAGTTACCGGTCAATGCCCCCAAAGTGGCCATGAATAGTTACAATCAGAATGGCGTCATGAGCAACCGCGGTTCTAATTCCGACATTAATTTCCAGCCCAATACGGACCCGAACGGCAGCGTGGATAACCCAAAATACGATTATCCTACTGCGACTTTTACGAACGCAAAGACAGTTCAGGCAAAGATATCAAAACCCGACGATTTTAAACAGGCCGGCGAATTCTACCGTTCCCTGAGCGAAAAGGACAAGGCCGACCTGATCGACAACCTTAGCACAGACCTTGCAGCGGTAACCGACAGGGATGTGGTTCGGAAAATGGTAGGCTACTTCTACATGGCGGATGCCGATTATGGGAAGCGCCTGGCTGCCAGATTACACGTAACGCGTGAAGAAGTGGAGAGCTTATTCAAACACTGATCATGAAAGCATTATTATTTGCTCTTACGCCGCTGGTCTTTCACCTGCATGCAATTGCTGCTGATGACATATTCGATGCGGCCCGGAACAACGACACTATTTTTATCCGGCAATACGTTGCCACGGGAAAAAATATAGACACTACGGACAATAAGGGCTACAGTCCGCTGATCCTGGCTTGTTATGATAATAATATCGCCGCTGTAAAACAATTACTGAAGGCAGGCGCTAATTCCAATATACAGGATCATAGCGGAAATACCGCCCTGATGGGAGTGGCGTTTAAAGGATATGCTGATATTGCCGACCTGCTGATCCGGTATCGGGCGGATATCAATATACAGAACTATAACCAGGCAAGCGCCCTGATCTTTGCCGCTACTTTCGGACAGGAGGCCGTCGTCAAATTGTTGATAGCGCATGGCGCCGAGAAAGACAGCAAAGACCGATTTGGCTATACTGCGCTGGAGCATGCCCGGATGCAGGGAAATGAAGACATTGTCAAGCTATTGCAGCCGTAATCAGTGGACTCAAAAGAATCAAATAATGACTTCCCTGCTCATTGCTTTTGGAAGCTGAGCCGGGAAGTCTTTTTCTATAGTGCATCGGCCGTTTTTTCACCGATTGTTATCCGGACTATTCGTCGAAATTGACATCCCCGGTTGTGGGAGACAAATCCTGTTTTAGCGCCAGGTCAAGCAGAAGAGAAATCAGCTTATGGGCTTGCAGAGGAGGCGTCATCGAAGATAATTTGGTTCGCTTGAAATTACACACTTGTCCACGACAAGATATTTGCCAGCTCCGATAACAAAGTTTCGCGAATTGTATAGATAGTAAGCTAATCTGGGACTACAACGGATTTTGAGGGGACCGTTTTCCGGTTTCCGATTATCCTTATCGATCATTTCTTGTAGTAGAAGATACAGAACTGGACCTCCGCTATTACCGGGAGCTATGCTCAGATCACGAATGAAACAGATTTTCGCAAAAGTCGGAATTGATACTTTTCCAAAAGTGAACACTGACTCGGCTACGATGTTTGAGTACCAGGCCGCTTTTTCTTCAGAGATTGCGCGTTGACCCAAAATTGAAATCATGGGATATCCGACACACATTAATTCTTGACCGTATGCTAATGACGAGCTATCAATATCGGAAAGGTGAATCGGTCTGTAACCTCTTTTAATAACAATTCTGCAAAAATTGTATAGCGGGAATTGTCCCTTGACGAGGTGATACTGGCTGCGGAAAGGCAACTTTGACAAAATAAGGAAGTGCCCGATAATCAGCCGATAGGGGATGAGACCCTTTCTGTCGAAGAACAACTGCTAGATAAAATAGTGCTCGTTCGCATGGGCTTGTATCAGATTTACAGTATAAACAACTTGTTTGTATCAAAATTACAGTGCATTGTATCAATTTTACAGTAGTTTAGCCAGATTTCGGTCTTCACCTACTGTGTCAGTTTTACAGTATCTACATGAATTAAATACATATGGAGGCAAGATCAGTCGGGGGGCAATGGCTCAAAGAGCATTACAACCTGGTAAATTATACCATGACACATTGTTCCTACATAGCGGATAATCCCGCGATCCGGGTGACCGCGAAGGGCAATATAGAGCAAGATTACGGTATCAAGTATGCCGTCGCCATTGAAAATAATGCTTTGCACCATGTTGAATTTTTCCTGAAATACGATGATCTCAATTTAGACTTCTTACAAGCTGTATTCCAGCGGATCTCTGCGGCAGAAATAGAGGCATTTATCAGTGAATCACCAGCAAGCAGGTCGGCACGAAAAATTGGCTTTTTGTACGAGTTCCTGACCGGTAAGCAGCTTACGCTTAGCCGGCCGGTTTCTGGCAATTATATCGATCTGCTTGATGCCGGCAAGTATATCATCGGACGAACGGAAAAAAATACACGCTGGCGACTCAACAACAATCTGCTTGGTAACAGTGCCTATTGTCCGGTTGTCCGGAAAACACGGGAACTGGAAGACCTGTTGGCACGAGACCTGAAAGAGAAAATAGAAGACCTGAAGGCAGACTACCCTGAAGATATTTTCAGGCGGGCAACCAATTATTTGTACACCAAGGAGACGAAATCTTCCTACGAAATAGAAAAGGAACAACCTTCCGCGGACCGTACTCAAAAGTTCGTTGCCTTGCTGCAAATGGCAGGCTCAGAGAGCAACGAAGAAATGCTGGAAAAAACGCGGCTCTTAACCTTGCAAAATGCCATTGTTGATCCTCGCTTTGCATCAACTGATTTCTGGGACTTTCAAAACTATGTTGGCCAATCGATGGGGAATGGTCAGGAACATTTTCACTATATCTGCCCGCCACCGACCGTTATGCCCTCTCTTATGGAAGGATTGCAGGCGCTGACACTTAAAACCTCGGAAGCGACTCCCCCGGAAGTAAGGGCGGGGTTGATTGCCTTTGGCTTTGTTTTTATTCATCCCTTTGAAGATGGCAATGGCCGTTTGCACCGGTTTTTAATACATGATGTGTTGGCCCATGATAAAAAGGTGCCACAGGGGTTAATCATTCCCGTATCCGCCCACATGCTCAATAATATCAAGGAGTATGATACTATCCTGGAAAGATATTCCAAGCCATTAATGAGGCGCATTAAATACACAACCTCCGGTATCGGAGAGGTGGAAATTATCAACGCAAATGAAGTAGAAGGCTATTTCAGGTACCCTGAGCTTACCGATCAATGTGTTTACCTTGTCCATACCATCCGCGACACGATAGAGGAGGATATGCCTAAAGAATTATCTTTCGTGCAGCGTTTTGATGAAGCTAAGCGGGCAGTGCAGCAAATAGTGGATATGCCGGATAAGCTTATCACGATGATGCTTACCTTTCTTCATCAGAACAAAGGCATATTCCCAAAAAAAAGGCGCGAGTATTTTGGCAAGCTGACCGATGAAGAAATCCAGCGAATGCAGGACGCATACAGAAGGATATATGAGTTGGGTTAACCCATCATTGCGGTTCATATCGTCTCAAATCGTCTTGGTCACTGAGGAGATGGAAGATCCCAAGACCGATAGCCTGATTGCAAAAGCAAGACGAAGTTGGTGAAAATATAGAGAACCTATTTTGTCGTTGAATTTGTACCATATTTGTACCTCCTTCGTCTAGCGTGCTGTAAATCAATGATTTTAAAGTTTTGTATTGGGAAGTAGCGGCACTGCGCGTGGTGCGCGGTTGATGCGCGTTATATTACTGGACCCCTGATTATCAGGGATTTTCTTTTGCTTTCTTCGGCTTTCTTTTGCCTTTATTAGCCAAAAACTTGTTACGAATCTGGGACTACAATGAGTTTTGTGGTGACCTTCAGGTTGTGAGCACTGGAAATTGATACGTTATGATACAGTATGATACGATTTGATACATTTTTCGGGCACGATAAAGAGTAACAGAAACTGGAAATACCCAATTGGGTTGCTGTAGCTTTCTATTATTTAGAGACTATTTCCAATAGTCCGACATCGGATGAGGTAGAAAGAAAAAGAATCTCGTTTCTTCTTTGTATGAGAACATTTGTGATGTAAAGCCTGCTCTGGTTCCCGGTTTTCAGCAAGACGACTTTGGGCGGAAATCCTTTCACGTTGATAAAGTCAATAAAGTCTTCATCATTGGTCACTATGATCAAATTATTTTGCTGGGCATAGTCCCAAATCTCCGTGTCTTTGGCCGGAACAGTCAAGCCGATGGAATCTACGTGAAAACAATCGTCGAAGTGTAGTTTAAGAACAGCCGTCATTCGCCAGGAAAGGTTGGCATCCAACAATAGTCTCATCCTACAAGGATTTTAACCATTGCCTCTCTGTTAGCTGCAAATGTGAGCGCAGCCATTATATCCTCTTCTTTTATATCTGGGTAGTCTTCCTCTATTTCTTTATGTGTCATGCCGGACGCTAACCAGGATAATATGTCTCCAACGGCGATGCGTGTACCTGTGATGCAGGGTTTACCGAATCGTATTTCCGGGTTGATAGAAATGCGCTGTAAGGTGTTGGTCATATAAATGGTTTAGAGACAAATTTAGCCATTTTTTATTTATAATAGGGAACCAAATTTAGTTTTTTATTATATAAATATTTGATAGTCAATCATTTTGACTCAACAGCTGAGACGGATTTTTCTTAGGACCTTCGAGTTGACACCGCGTATACGAATCAAAAAATAACCCAAAATATTCATTCATGAGCAGCGACATGAGAATTGTCAAAGTTTGTGAGTATTGCAAGCAGGAGTTTGTTGCCCGGAAGACCACCAGCCCAACTTGTTCTGACCCTTGTGCTAAGCGATTATATAAGCTGCGGCAACGAGGTAAGACAATTAGCCGGGCAAAGCTGGAAACGGAGGTTAAAAGGAAGCCTAATGCGTATATAACAGAACAGGTGAGGGTGATCCAAGCGAAGGAGTGGTTGACGCTAAGGGAGGCGGCGCTGCTCCTTAATGTGTCACCTTTGACCCTGAGGCGGTGGACGTTAGCTGGGAAGGTTAAGTCGGAGAAGGTAGGGAGGAAGCATTTGTTTGATTCCATTCAATTCTAAGCTAGCCCTCGAACAGTATACATTAAGATTGAAATTAACATTCAAAAAGAATTTGATAATTAGTTGCAAAAATCTTTTGGGCTCTGGAATTATTATCTTTTTTGGCTGGTTAATGATAAGTGATAAAAGTAATATCGGTTATTTTTTTATTTCGTTAGGTCAAAGCAAGGATACAACAACATGGGTTTTTGAGAATGATGTTTTTAGATATAAGGACATGTTCTATGATTATTCAATAAAGTGGGAGGCATTCAAAGGGTATAAAATAACTCAAAAGAATTTGTTCTTGTTGTTAGCCGAATCGATCGATCAATCATTTATAATTGGTGAAGAAGAAATTGGAGAACAGGAATTTGCTATGGTTGTTGCTTCAGTAAGTGAAAAGATTAAAAATCTGGGCGACTAAATTGCCAGGAAAAATCCGGCATCTGGCAATACACGCAGATTTAGCTTTATATCCCGACGCGCCGGCGCCCGTGACACTTTGAAGTTTGAAGGTGAACGTTGGCTATTTATTGGAGGGGCTTTTGTAATTTTGGCTATATGTTCGAGCAATTCCGAAAATACCTGGAAGACAAAATAACCCTTGCAGATAGTGACTATCAGCTTATCGAATCGGTGAGTATAATCAAAAAGCTTCGTAAGCACCAATTTCTCCTTACAGAAGGCGAAGTTTGCACTTTTAACGCCTTTGTATGCGAAGGGTTTTTACGAAAATATAGCGTGGACGACAAGGGTATCGAGCATACTGTTTACTTTGCTACAGAAAACTGGTGGACCGCCGACAGGAAAAGTTTAATGGATGGCACCCCCTCCAAATATTATATTGAAGCGGTCGAGAATTCCGTTGCACTGCTGATCAGTAAAACTAACTTCGAGATGATATGTGGAAAGATTCCGGCGTTTAAAGAACTGGTCAACCATCTATTGCAACGAAGCCTGAATGCAACGCACGAGCGCATCAATGATACTTTCCAGTCAACCGCCGAAGAGAAGTACAAGCATTTTTTAAAGTCCTTTCCAAATTTGGCTAACCGTGCACCGCGGCATATGGTGGCCTCTTACCTGGGTATTACGCCCGAAACACTAAGCCGGGTAAGAAAGGATATCTCGACTAAATAAGCCTGCTTAAGTTCTCTTAACATTTGTCAAGAGTTTTTGAATCAAATGTCAATTTTGTTCCGATCTGCATGACCGAACTTTGTGTGAAATTTATCAGTCATGTCAAAGGTGATTTTAATCAGAGGCACCAGTTCCGGGTTTGGCAGATTAACGGCAACCACTCTTGCGGCCGACGGGCATTGCGTTATCGCCGCCATGCGCGAAACAAAAGGCAGAAACAGCAAGGCAGCACGGGACCTGTCACAGGTGGATAACATCGAGGTCGTGGATATGGATGTAAGCAGCGACCAATCTGTAAATGAGGCTTTTGATAATGTGCTTAGGCGGTATGGTAAGATAGATATATTGATAAATAATGCAGCCGTTGCCGGGTTCGGTCTTGCCGAAGCACATTCTCTCGACAAATACAGGGAGATATTCGAGACGAATTTTTATGGTGTACTGCGCACCTATTTTGCGGTGTTACCCGCTATGCGAGCGGCTAAATGTGGACTGATCATTAACCTTTCAACCGGCGCAAGTGGTTTTTCATTGCCTTATATGGTTCCCTACCTATCATCCAAATTCGCCATGGAAACGTTGATAGAAGGCATTGATTCAGAACTGCGTGATTTCGGCATTGAAAATATTTCCATCCCTTGTGGCGTATACCCAACGGGAATGGCCGATAAAGGTGGGTTTAATGCAGACAAGCCGCAAATCGCCGCAGACTACCCGGATGCTGAGAAACGAATGGCGGGTCTGGCAAATGCGCTGTTTGGAAAAATGAAGGAATTTGATATGGACCCGCAGACGATAGCTGATGGGATTAAAAGACTGGTGGATATGCAAAAAGGCTCTCGCCCGCTTCGTTACCCGCTGGATGCCATAACTAACCGCCGCCCATATCCATGCGGAAGATGATTTTGAAATGGATCACACGTTTATCGATGGTACGGAAGCCGCTGTCTTTGGAAAAGCCGGCAGGACGGTAAAAGCAACCGGTAAAAAATTCAAAGAGCCCTTTTGTATGCGGTTCACCGTTGAAAATGGCCTGATCACGAGGTTTATGATGCTGGAAGATTCACACCGGATCGAAAATGCATTTAAAGAAGAATAATCGGAAATAGTATAATACTGATTACCTTTAAACAGGGCTTTTACAGCTATACCTGCGCAACTTAAAAGTTATAATTGACTCATATTTAATAAAGCCTTAAATTTTAAGATTATGAGTAATAATGCAGCAACAACAACTGGCCCGACAGGCAAAAATGTTGGGAAACACATGACCGGCACTCGTGAAGAGTGGCTGGCTGCCCGCCTCGATCTTCTCAAGGCGGAGAAGGAGCTAACACGTCGCAGCGATGAAGTGGCGCTGCAGCGTCAGCAGCTGCCCTGGGTCCGGATCGAAAAGGGGTACCGGTTCGAGACGGATGAAGGGAACGCCTCGCTGGCGGATCTATTCAAAGGGCGCTCGCAGCTCCTCGTCTATCACTTCATGTTCGGCGCCGACTATAAGGCCGGGTGCCCCAACTGTTCGTCAATCGCAGACGGGTTCAATGGTAATGTCGTCCACCTGGAGAACCACGATGTCTCTTTTTACGCAATATCGCGGGCCCCGCTGGAGAAATTACAGGCGTACAAGCGACGGTTGGGATGGACGTTTCCCTGGGCTTCTTCGCTCGGCGGTGACTTTAACTCCGACCTTAACGTCTCGTTCAGCGAGCAACAACAGCGGGAAGGGGGCATCGAGTACAACTATCGGCGAGAGCCGGCTTGGACGGTACAAGGCATCGGTGACTCATTGACAAAGCATGGCGAGGATCCTGTAGCCCAAATTGCTGCCACGACCGGAACCGACGTGGCTACGTTCACCCGGGAGAGGCCGGGCATGAGCGCGTTTGCGATGGAGGACGGCGTCGTCTACCACACCTATTCCGCCTTTGCGCGCGGATTAGATGCCCTTTGGGGCATATACCAGTGGCTGGACCGGGCGCCCCTGGGGCGAAATGAGACTACTGGTACCTGGTTTCGCCGTAACGACGAGTATAAAAAGGGCTAAAAGAAGCCGCGGTCGTTGCGAAGCAATCGCGGCGCTTAATATCTCATAATGTATGGCTTTTAAGCGAACTTCCCGCCAAACCTTCTTTGGTGTATCGGCGCTGCTCTTTGCCGCCAGCACAGCGGTCACAATAGTTTGGGGTGCATCCATGTCCACAATGGGTGGCATGCCGATGCCAGGCGGCTGGACAATGTCAATGACGTGGATGCCTGGGCAGGATTGGTCTGGCTCGGCGTTGTCGTTTCTCGGGATGTGGGTCGTGATGATGATGGCGATGATGATGCCATCCCTGGTGCCAATGCTGTTACGGTACCGCCAGGCCATCGGAACGAAATGGCATGGACCCATGGGTTGGCTCACCGTACTGGTGGGGGCGGGGTACTTCTTTGTGTGGACAGTTTTCGGAATAGCCGTCTTTCCCCTTGGTGTCGCATTGGCGACAGCGGAGATGCAACTACCGGAGTTGTCGCGCGCTGTTCCTGTCGCTGTCGGTGTGATCGTTCTTATTGCCGGTTTGCTCCAGTTCACCGGGTGGAAGGCGCAACAACTGGCATGCTGCCGGCAGGCGGCCGGTTGCAGCAGCGTAATGCCGGCCAGCGTAGGCGCGGCCTGGCTACAGGGGCTGCGCTTTGGCCTTCACTGCAGCCAATGCTGTGTCGGGCTAATTATCATTCTCCTGGTCATCGGGGTCATGGATCTCCGCATGATGGCCGTCGTGGCCGCTGCCATCACCGCCGAACGTCTCGCACCGGTTAGGGTGCCCGTTGTCCAAGCCACCGGCGCCCTGGTTGCCGGGGCAGGGTTGTTTCTCATCGCCCGGGCAGCATTTTAAGTACCTCTAAAAGAAAGACGATGATGGTCATGATCGCATGGTCCAGCAACATGCTGACCAGGCGATTCTTCAGGTTTAGTTCATTTATGTGCATCAAATTCAAATATAGGTTATTAGCTCCCCGAAGATCAAGACTTGGGAGCCGGTTGTGAGGTTGATTTCACCGCCGTGCTGGTATAACGGATAGCCACTGTGGCATAACAATTATCTTCCATGCCAAATAAGGTTAACTTTGAGCAAAACGGCCAATGACCAGCAGTGAAGTCAAAATTCAACTCACAGCGATACGTGAAAACCTCCCGCTGCATTATTCGCAGAGTGGTGCCCGCAAATTGATGTCGTCCTACGAGAACTATAAGCATATCCTGCAGGTCCTGGGTCAAAGCTATTCCAGCATAAGCTCCCCGGTCCGGGCAGCACTACCTGATATCGAAACAGCCATCAGGCAAGCCATAACAGGCACGCCGAAAAAGGAAGCAGAAGAATGCTTTAGCCAGGCAAAACGGCAGATGACGGAGGGTATCAACAGTATACTTTTGGCTGACGCAAAGAAGCTGGAGTAGCGAGCCTGAAAAGGTCTTAACAGGATATGACTGATCGCTGCGCAAGTCTGCGGCGATTGCCAGGAATGAACATCCACTGTGTCAAAAGCGGACAGCCAGTGCCGGCGTGACGATAGTAATATTTTGATTTTAAATTCATTATACTCTTGCCAATCCGATCCGGAATCTTCGCACAGAGTGAGGTTGTGGATTATACAGGTTTTCTCATTTTGGCTACAAAAACCCTCAGTTAGGTTACAAGCCGCCAACGGCAGCACCTGACCTTTGTTGTATCAAAATTAAAATACAACATTATGAAAGTTTGGTTTATTACAGGCGCTTCCCGGGGTTTTGGAAGGATTTGGGCCGATGCCGCGCTTAAACGTGGCGACAAGGTCGCAGCTACAGCACGCAAGTTGGCAAGCATCGCCGATCTGAAAGAAAAGTACGGCGAGAACGTTCTGACCCTGGAGCTCGATGTGACCAGGCCCGATCAGGTGAATACGGCCGTGGCGCAGGCTTACGCTCACTTCGGAAGGCTTGATATCGTTCTCAATAACGCCGGCTATTCACTCGTCGGCACGATCGAGGAAGCCAGCGCGAATGATGTCCGGGCTCTCTATGATACGAATATTTTCGGTCCACTTTCTGTCATTCGGGCGGTGTTGCCGTTGCTGCGAAAGCAGGGCGGCGGTCACATACTTGGTGTATCGAGCAACCTTGGTCATGTGACGATGCCGGTGATCGGTTATTACTGTTCCTCCAAATGGGCATTCGAAGCGATTCACGAAAGCCTGGCCGCAGAGGTTAAACCTTTTGGGATCAAAGTAACGATCATAGAACCTGGCGCCTATGCCACCGAGTTTGGAAGCCAGGACTCTTTGAAGTTTGCGGCAGGACTCGACATCTACGCCGATTTTAAAACGCAGTTTTTCGGGGGTTTAAGAAACATGGAAAGAGGCGATCCGAACGCGACGCCGGAGGCCCTCTTTAAAATTGTGGATTCGGAGAATCCGCCACTACGGTTCTTTCTCGGCAGTCAGAATCTGCCCTGGGTACGAGCCGCATACGCTGAGCGGCTGGCAACCTGGGAAGCGTGGGAATCCGTCTCCAACTCAGCTCAGGGCTAATCAAAGTAAAGAAGTAAATTTATAAGATGAAAAAGGAAGACAATAGCCCTCATAAATTTGAATCATTATCGGACGCACATCGGGCCTTTGGCTTACCTAAGCCCCTGCATCCGTTGATAAGTCTGATAAATAGTGCAAATAACCAGGTCGAAGTAAACGGGCCATCCGGATCCCATGTGCTGAACTTTTATAAAATATCGTACAAGCCACGACTCAGCGGGAAATTAAGATACGGCCAGGATTATTATGACTTTGATGAAGGCGGCTTATTGTTCGCTTCGCCTAACCAGATAATCGGCAGCAATAACGATGACAATACCCGCGAATGTTTACTGTATACTTTGCTGATAAACTAATTGAAGAGGAGTTAAAGAGCAGAATAGATGATTTTAGCCAGGATGTCGTTATTTCCCAAATCGAGCTGCTGCTGAATTACGCAAATCGTTTTTATAAGCGCCAGTTCATTACCCGCAAAGCAATCAGCAACGATCTGCTACAAAAGCTGGAAGAAACTTTAGACGAATATTTCGACAATGAAAAATCATTAAGCAAGGGCATTCCGACCGTTCAATATCTTTCGGAAGTTCTGAACATATCACCAAGTTATTTAAGTGATATGCTGCGTTCCCTGACCGGGCAAAACGCACAGCAGCACATACATAATAAACTAATAGAAAAAGCGAAAGAAAAATTATCCATCACCGCCTTATCTGTAAGTGAAATCGCCTACGAACTGGGCTTTGAACATCCGCAATCTTTTAGCAAGTTATTCAAAACAAAAACCAACCTTTCGCCATTGGAATTCAGACGATCTTTTAACTAATAGACATAAGCCGGCCGGCAATAAATGACTACCCGGATTTCAACCGTTATAGAGCACCCTGAAATCCAAAATCCGCCCATGCCTTGTAATGATCCCATGTGATTTGAATCCTTATTATAGAAGGAGTTTGTCTCAGCAGGTCTATCTTTAATGCCTCCACCTTCCCGCTGATTTTTTCAACATGGAGCGGCAGTTTCATGAGATCTGCGGTTGAATCATACTCGGTTCCCCACACATTGGCTTTTTTATTGATCAACAGGTACCAATCCCTTTCTGTGGGATAGGTCCACAGCGAGTATTCTCCGATGGGCAACACCTGTCCATCATATTGCAGCGTGACTTCGGAGTGAAGTTTCGTAGCGTTATTGGCGCCTGTACGCCAGACCCTGTTCCAGGGTACGACTGCCCCGAAAATTTCCCGTCCCCGGGCCATGGGAGCCCAATAATTTACTTCAATGTTTTTTTTGTCAACGACCAATCTTGCCGTATCTTTTAAAATAGGCTTTGCCGCTGAATGGGTAGAAAATTTAACCTTGGCCAATTGTTCGATATAGCTTTGGTAATCATTCCCTCCTCTTTCGACCGTAGCAACAAAATTCAGCGACGATCCGACGGCATTGGCGCTGTCCATCCGCCCATTTTTTCCGGATAGTATCCTTATTCCACCCATGACGCTGCTGCCGACGTGCAATTCTTTCGGACTGGTTCTTGTAACATAATAAGTTCTGCATTGTCCAAAGGCAAAATGACAATGGAACAAGGTATCCTGGAGATGTTGAGGCGCGAAAAATCCCATATAAGGGAAAGTATAAAAACTACAGAGATCAGCGGCATTGCTGACAATGGCCTTGCCGGCTACCGCCCTGCGCCTGACTACTTTTCCCTGATTGACGGCCGTGTAGATGGTGGAATCGCCATTTAAAATATTGTCACCTTCATTCGATAAGGACCAGTTCCCGCCAGGATCGAGTTGATAACTAATCGAGTGAACTTCCTTGATATCCCCGTTTTCATCTAAAAGTCCGACGCCTTCATATTTGCGCACCGTCCCGTCTAAATCGAGGATAATGGTCTTGAATCGCCGTTCTTCATATTGAAAATATTGAACCGTCGTGGTATCCGAGCCTAAAGTATAGACCACCAATCCTTTGTCGGATGATGATCCATGCTCTTGCGCGGTAGCGTTTGATAAGGACGCGGTTAATAAGAGCCAGAAAAGCAAACGATGTAATTTACTGGAATCGCGCAAGCCTGCCGGCAAACTGCCGGGATATATAATGTCCATAGCGGTAAAGTTTAAACACATTTCCTTCCATTGCAAATCAATTCAACCGATGCAGGATTTTTTTCAACCGGTTGGGCGCGCCGGAAGCTGAAATTACGACCTGCGAATGATCCTGTCGTAAAACCCTCCGAAATTATTTTGGCGCACGCCCTCTTCCCTGAAGAATTTACCGGGAAAGCCAAGGTCAATTGCGCTGGCCTCGTTCAGTTTCTCGATGTCGTCCTGAGGCAGCACAAGGTCAATCGTTTTGAGGTTTTCGTGCAACTGTTCCATGCGGGTGGCGCCTACGATAGGTATACATTCGAAACTCTGCTGGCGCATCCATTGCAACGCGACGTGACTGGGTTCTACGCCCAGTTTTTCCGCCACTGTCATTACTTCTCTGGTTATGCGCACGCTATTTTCGTCCCGGCGGTTGCTTTCCGGCTTAATCCGCCCTACTCCGCCACGCAAGTATTTGCCAGTGAGCGCGCCCCCGGCCAGAGGAGCCCAGGGTGTCACCGTCATGCCAAAATGCTTGGCCATGGGTATCAGATCCCGCTCCGGTGTGCGTTGCAGGAGACTGTACTCCACTTGTAAGGCGATGAATTGGCTCCAGCCCATGAGTTCGGCCAGCGTATTTCCCTTGCTGACAATCCAGGCCGGGGTGTCGCTGATGGCGGCATAGTTAACCTTGCCCTGGCGGATGAGGTCATCGATACCCCGCAATACTTCGTCAATAGGGGTAAGATCATCCCAGATATGCAGGTACAATACATCAATGAAATCGGCTTGCAGACGTTTCAGGCTTTGCTCGACGCTGCGCATCATGTTCTTCCGGTTATTTCCGCTGGCGTTGGGATTGGTAGTATTATCCTTCAGCGAATATTTGGTGGCTATTACAAAATAATCGCGATCCCGAGGGTTTATAAACTCCCCGACGATCTTTTCACTGGCGCCCAACTTGTATATATTGGCGGTGTCTAGAAAATTTCCACCAGCGTTGGCAAAGGCTTCTATAATGTCGAAACTGGTTGTTTTATCGGCGCCCCACCCGGCCTCGGTGCCAAAGCCCATGGTTCCCAGGCATAATTCAGATACTTTTAAACCGCTACGACCCAACAATTTGTATTTCATTAATAGATAATTTTACAGTTATTCAAGATATTTTGCAAATATCCGGGGATATTCCTGGATCGAAAGCACAAAATGGCCTTTGGAGAGCTTTCTTTTTTTCAGCGCTCTTTTATGCATTTCCCTAAGTAGTGTATTGTCTTTTTACTATATTTAAGGGTTAAAAGTAAAGGCTCTGTTCCAATGACACACTATACTACACATAGTGATGCGCAGCTATTGTCACTGTTAAAAGACGGTGAGCACGAGGCGTTTACCGAACTTTATAACAGGTACTGGAAGCGACTGTTCGCAGTGGCTGCCAACCAGCTGGATCACCCGGCCGAGGCGGAGGAACTGGTACAGGACCTTTTCCTGGATCTCTGGAACCGGCGGCAGGATCTGATCATCACCTCCAGCCTGTCTTCCTATCTTTCTGTTTCCGTGAATTACAAAGTGATTAACCGGATGGCGAGGCGTCACCGGCAACGGATCTACCACAGTAACCTGCCGTCCGATCCCATGGACCACTCCGTAGAAGAACGGCTATCCTTCGCTGAGCTAAAAGAAAGGCTGGAACTTGTTCTATCAGAACTACCTGAAAAATGCAAACTGGTATTTACTCTCAGCCGGACCGAAGGGCTTACCCGCCGGCAAATCTCCCGGGAACTGGGCATCGCGGAGAAGACCGTAGAGTCTCACCTGACACGCGCCCTGCGCCAGCTTCGTTCGAGCCTGAGCGCCCTTTTAGTGAGCTTATTTTAAGAGCTCGTCCAATATATTATCCGATCATCAACTTATTGTCAAATTTTTTTTTACCCCGACTAAGGGGGGTGGTACAGTTAATTGCCATATAGGTGTATGAGCACCTACAACATGGACGAGCTGGCTGAAAAGCTCCTGAATGGGACGATCTCCGCCGAAGAGGAAAAAGCCTTCTTTGACTGGTATCGCCAAAACCAGCAGCGGGATACGCATCTGCCCGAAGGTTTTGCTGCGGGTGAATCCGATCTGCACATGCGCATCCTGTCCGCCATCCGGCAGCATACCGGCTATCCGGCGCCTGTCATAAAACCCGGACTGAGCCGGAGCATCCGCCGCTGGACGGCCGCTGCCGCTATAGCCTTGTTGATAATAGGGGGAGGGACGGTCGCTATCCGCCGGCCGGTAAAAAGTTTCGACCTGGCGCCTGGCCGGAGCGGCGCCCTGCTGACGCTATCGAATGGGAAGCAGATCACGCTGGACAGTGCGGGCAGCGGCCTGCTGGCCCGGGATGCCGGCGCCGAAGTGCTGGCGTCGAATGGCTCGATCACCTATCGGGGTCAGGCGCAGGACACTGTTTTTAATACGATCAACACAGCGCGCGGCCGGCAATGGTCGCTGACGCTCAGCGATGGTACCCAGGTCTGGCTGAATGCAGGCTCGTCCATTACTTACCCGCTCGCTTTTTCCGCTCATGACCGCGCCGTCAGTATTACGGGGGAAGTCTATTTTGAAGTAGCAGAGAATGCAGGGGCGCCTTTCCATGTAAAAGCTAATAATATAGTGGTGGACGTCCTCGGTACGCATTTCAACATCAACGCATACGCCGACGAGCCCGGTGTGAATACGACATTGCTGGAAGGGGCGGTCCGGGTCGATGCCGGCGGCTCCCGCGTACAGCTCAAGCCGGGAGAGGCGGCCGTTTTTGCGGATGGTCGTATCAGGCTGGACAAGCAGGCCAATACCGAGGCGGCGGTGGCCTGGAAGAACGGACATTTTATGGCCGAGGACGCACCGCTGGAGCAGATCATGAGACAGATCGGACGCTGGTATGATGTAGAGATCGCCTATGAAGGGATCAGCCCGAACGAGCCATTCAGCGTGCTTAACGTGCCGCGCAATCAAAGCGCTTCCAACATGCTGACCATGCTGGAGATGACAGGCAGGGTAAAATTTAAAGTGGAAGGCAAAAAAATAACTGTTACCAGATAGAACTGGCGGCCCAAATAAAAACCGGAAGTGGTTCGAAGCACTCCCGGCAGACATTCGGGTCACCCAATAAAAAAAGCGTTAGAGACCGCTTATTGTTAAACCCAAACTCACCAAAACTATGCAATTAATTGCTTATGGCAAAGGCCCGCTCCATGCCCAGCGCGGACGAGCTCTGCTGCTATCTCATCAAAACTGGTTGATTATGAAACTCACGACCGCCCTCCTGCTGGTAGGATGCCTGCAGGTTTCAGCCAAGGTGCATTCTCAAACGGTCACCCTGGACCTGGACAACGTCCCCCTGGTCGCCGCATTCAAGCAGATACAGCAACAGACGGGTTATGCTTTTATTTTTTCAAACAGGGACCTGGCAAATGCAAAGGCGGTGACCATTCACCGGCGCCAGGCGGCCCTTGACGAAGTCCTGCAAGCCTGTCTGGCCGGCCAGCCTCTTGTCTACCAGCTTTTTGAGAAAACGATCATCATAAAAGCCAAGCCTCAGACGCCAGTGGAAACCATCCCAATCCCACTTTCTCCTATCGATGTGCATGGCCGGGTAGTGGATGAGAAAAATGAACCCATACCGGACGTCAATGTGAATTTGAAGAACAGCAGCCGGACTACCGTAACCGACAATGATGGCTATTTCCTTTTAAAAGGAGTGGATGAAAGAGCTGTCATCATCCTTTCGGCGATTGGATTTAAGACGAGTGAACTGTATGTGAGAGGGGAAATGGGAACAATCCGGCTGGAGATCAACAGTTCAAAGCTTGATGATGTTGTGATCATCGGATATGGCACTACAACTCAACGGTTAAGTACCGGCGCAGTGGACAATGTGACGTCTGCTGAAATAGAAAGACAGCCGGTGTCAAATCCCATCCTTACGCTGGAAGGAAAGATTCCCGGATTATTTATCACCCAGAATGCCGGCTATTCCGGCGCCAATATGGCCGTTTCCATCAGGGGACAGAATAGTTTAAACAATAGCCCCCCATTATTCACTGGTTCCCCGTTATACGTCATAGACGGCATTCCTTTTGGCAGCGCACCGGTAGAGCAATCTTCGGGCGGTTTTAGCGCTGGCGCTAATACCGGGTTCAGTCCTTTGAATACCATAAATCCTGCCGATATAGAAAGCATTTCGGTGTTAAAGGATGCGGACGCCACCGCCATCTATGGGGCAAGAGGGGGCAATGGCGTTATCCTGATCACTACCAAAAAGGGCAGGGGAGGGAACACGCAGTTCAATGTGGATTTGTCAAGTGGTTTGGGTGAAGCAACACACAAGATCCCCCTGCTGTCTACAGAACAGTATTTGAACATACGCAAGCAGGCTTTTGCCAATGACGGGGTAACTCCGACAACGACGAACGCCCCGGACCTGACCGTATGGAGCCAGACTGCCCATACTGATTTCCCGAAACTGCTGATAGGGCAGACTTCCCATCAGGACAAGGGGGCCATTTCTATATCCGGCGGAGATAATTATACCCAGTTCTTATTTGGCGGCAACTATCGGCATGAGTCGACCGTATACCATACCAGCACTGCCGACAACGCAGCCCAGTTCTTTCTGAACCTGCAGCATAAAAGTCACGATGAAAAATTCGGTATTAGTATTTCGACGAACTATAACGTGGATAATAACACCGTTCCCTCCTATTCCCTGTCTTCGGCAAACTATAGCCTGCCGCCTAATTACCCGGTATACAATCCCAATGGCAGCTTATACTTCGGTACCGGTTATTCCAATCCGCTGGCGGCGTTGAACATTCAGAATAATATGAAGTCGGATAATCTGCTGGCTAACACGATCGTACATTATATGCTTTTGCCCGGCCTGGATGTAAAGGTCAGCCTGGGTTATAATCGTATAAATGTAGAGGGGGCTACTATTGCACCCGCGTCGGCATTTAACCCGGCGACGGTGTTTTCTACCACTTCCACGCTCAACAATAACTATATCAAAACTTATATTGCCGAGCCCCAGATCAATTATTCACATACCTGGGGCAAGGGAAAGTTAACGGCCTTACTCGGCGGCACCTGGCAGGAGACCCAAAACGTTCAACCCTATTTTGTAGTGGGGACTTTTACCAATATCGAGCTGGCCAGGAGTTTGGGCGCATTAACCGTCCTGGTTAAATCATCCGGCTACACCGATTATAAATATGCTTCGGAATTTGGCCGCATCGCGTATCAATGGAATAATAAATACCTGATCAGCGGTAACTTGCGCAGGGACGGTTCTTCCCGTTTCGGCGCTGACCGCCAGTTCGGTACATTCGGCAGCATTGCAGGCGCGTGGATATTTTCAAATGAAGGCTTTATCCGGAATAGCTTGCCCTGGTTAAGCTATGGTAAGATCAAGTCCAGCTATGGCACCGTGGGCAATGATAGGATCGGCGACTATAGTTATGAATCGGTTTATAATAACCAGACCGCCTATGGTCCTGTCAACGGCCTGGTTCCCGGCAATCCGGCTAATCCATATCTTCAATGGGAGGTGACTAAAAAATTGGATGCCGGAATCGAGCTGGGTTTTATACAGGACCGGGTATTAATTTCAGCAGACTATTACCGGAACCGAACCAGCAATTTACTCGGTTCGACCGGCCTGGCTGCGCAGGTCGGGTCTTCCAGCTATACCAGCAATCTGCCGGGAACGGTTCAGAATAAAGGGATCGAGCTGGAATTAACGACCGTCAATATTAAGAACAGCAGGAAGTTCAGCTGGACCACCTCGCTTAACCTGACCATGCCGAACAACAAATTGTTATCCTTCCCCAATCTGGCAAGCTCAACTTATGCCAACACGTATGTTCTTGGCCACTCGCTGAACCCTATCCGCGTTTATAGTTTTGCCGGTTTCCAGAACGGCATTGCAACGGTCAATGACATTAATAAGGACGGCGTCATTACGTATGGGCTGAATGCCAACGGTAAGGGAGATCTGATCCTGGATGGCGACAGCGATCCCAGGATCTATGGCGGGTTGAACAATAGCTTTACTTATAAGGGCTTTCAGCTGGATATCCTTTTCCAGGCTGTTAAAAGAAAGGCCCAGCGCGGGGACCTTAGCTTTGCGGCTTACCCGGGCCGGGGCTATGATATCCCTGCCTCCCTGATCAGTCTGCCTTTAAAGTATTCGGCTACCTCGGGTACGCCTGCGGCGAATGCCTGGTCCTACTATACCGGTTCCGATGCGGCTATAGAGGATGCCTCATTTGTCCGCTTAAAAAATGTTTCACTGGCTTATCATTTGCCGCAGGAGTGGATCAAACGGCTGAGACTTTCCTCGGCGCAGGTCTATCTGCATGGGCAAAACCTGTTGACCTTCACTAAGTATAAAGGGCTGGACCCGGAAACTTTAAGCAACAATCTGCCGCCTTTGAAAATGCTGATCGCAGGTATTCAAGTAACATTTTAAAATTTATTATGAAAAATATTGAAAAAAATATGATCTGCGCTGTGATCAGCATCATTCTGCTGGGATCGATCAGCGGCTGTAAAAAGATGATCCAGCCGGCGCCTTCCTCTACACAGCTTCTGAGCTCGGAAGTCTTTAACGATTCGGTGACGGTACAGTCTGCCCTTGCCGGATTGTATGGAAAGATCAGCGTTCTCAGCACGACCCCCAGCTACCGGTATAGCATCAGCACGCTTTGCGGTTTCAGCGCTGATGAATTGCTGTATGTAGGGTCCACTTATGACCAGTATATCAACAACGGCTTAACGGCAAGTGATGGTAATGTCTCGGATATCTGGACGGCCTCCTATTCAGCGATCTATGCCGCAAACAGCATTATTGAAGGGGTCAGCGCCGGATCAAATTTATCCGACGGGTTCAGGAACCAGGCAATTGCCGAAGCGACCCTCATACGAGCATTTTGTTATTTTTATTTGGTCAATCTTTACGGGGATGTACCGCTTGTTCTGAGCACGGATGTCGCGAAGAACGCGCTCATGCCCAGAACGCCGGCTGCCACTATTTATGGCCAGCTTATTGCCGACCTGAAATCCATCCAAAGCGTGCTGCCTGCCGACTATTCCATATCCGGCAATGCCAGGACCCGGGCTAATAAATGGATTGCCACCGCCTTGCTGGCCAGGGCAGAGCTTTATAACAGCCAATGGGCGGATGCAGAGGCGCAGGCGGGATCGGTCATAGCGAACACGACCTTGTTTAGTTTGCCGACAGACCTGACACAGGTGTTCTCGCCCTCCAGTAAAGAGGCTATCTGGCAGGTCTACAATGATGCGAATGGTTATACGGCCTTTGCAGGCCAGGGATTGCCCAATGCCACTACTAAAATACCCGCCTACATCTTGAACCCGCAACTGGTAAATGCCTTTGAAAGCGGTGATAAGCGTAAAAGTTCCTGGACCGCAAGCCTTGTTTATAACGGCACTACCTATTACTATCCTTATAAGTACAAAAGTATCGTGCAGGGCGCCAACACGGAATATTATACGCTCCTCAGGCTGGCTGAACAATATCTCATCAGGGCAGAGGCCCGTGCCCGGCAAAACAATATCAGCGGCTCGCAGGCTGATCTGTCGGTTGTCAGGAACAGGGCCGGTCTGCCAAACACAACGGCAGGCGATGAGGCTTCTTTACTACTGGCCATCGAGCGGGAGCGCCGGGTCGAGCTGAATTGCGAATGGGGACACCGTTGGCTGGATCTGAAACGCACCAACAGGGTGGATGCGGTCATCGGCGCCATAAAACCCGCTACCTGGAAACCAACAGCAGCGCTGTATCCTATTCCCGTCGGACAAATTAGTTTAAATCCCAATCTTACACAAAATGCAGGCTATTAATATGAAATGTAATAATCAATACCCGGTTAAAAAATCAGTGATCTTTTTTTTCGGTTTATTCACCTTTATCGCAGGCCAGGCGCAGGAAAAGTATACCGTCAGCGGAAAATTCGACGGATTACCGAAGGAAGCAAAAATTTACCTTCAGTATCGCGTCGACAGGGACTTTATAAACGATTCAACTATAACAAAGAACGGGATATTTAATTTTGAGGGAGCCATTGCCAGGCCACTTAAGGCCACTTTGGTCGTCCGGCCTATGGACGGGAATGAGGGCTTCGCGGCAGGGACGAAGGTATTTTATTTAACCAGTGGAAGAACAACTGTAACTGGCAATACCGTTAGATCAACCGTGATCAAAGGTGGAAAAGCTGAAGATGAATATATGGAGCTGGCGCCCAAAACCGCTCCGTTACAAGATTCAATAGACAAATATACCATAAAAACCATCGGCGCCGGTAAAGACAACAAAGCAGGGATGCAGGCAAAACTGGATATGTTCACTTCGCAGATGGAGCAGGTGGAGATGGATTTTATCGAAAAACATGCCGACTCCTATGTCAGCCTTGACCTGGTAGGGAGGAGGTCCTATGTCATTACCGATCCAAAGAGTTTTGAATTATTATATAACGCGCTGGGAGCGAAACTCAAAAGTACAGCGGAGGGTAAAAAATATGCGAATCTCCTTTCACTTACAAAGAGGCTGGTCATTGGTCAGCCGGCGATCGGTTTCACCCAGAACGATCCGGATGGCAAGCCGGTTTCCCTGGCGGGTCTGAAAGGGAAGTACGTATTGATAGATTTCTGGGCCAGTTGGTGCGGACCTTGCCGTATAGAATACCCTTATCTGAAAAAAGCCTATTCGCAGTTTAAGAGTGAGAATTTTGAGATCATAGGCGTTTCGTTGGATGATAAAAGCGCACTGTGGACCCAATCTATCAAGGATAATGGCTTTTTATGGCCGGAGGTTTGCGACCTGAAAGGTTTTAAAAACGAAGTCGCTCAATCATATGGTGTTGCAGCGATACCTCAAAATTTTCTTATTGATCCGGGCGGCATTATCATAGCCAAAAACCTGCGAGGAAATGATCTCATTGAAAAACTACGGGAAGTTATCAAATAGCATCGCTGTACCGCTAGATACATAGCTTAGGGCCTTATTCCCCTGTTCCCTAATACAAAAATCTATTAAACGATAGATCATCAGAGGTTTAGATAAAAATTTGTATTTTTATGATTATGGAAAGACGATCGCATAAGATGCTGGAAAATCTCACCACGCTGCATGAACTTGGCAAGCAGCGTTGTTTTGAGTTGGGTAATCCTTTTTACTTTAAAGATGCTGAGGACAATAATGAACCGGGCAATGAAGATGGCAATTATTATCGAAAAGAACTGAATACTGGCGAACTTTACCTTGTTTCTCTTGAAGTTAAGGAAGGAGATGGGCAATTATATTTTTTTAAGGATAAGGTGATAAAACGAATCCGGTAAGGTTTTAGAGATCTTATTGATTTGTCAAGGAGTTACGACTATCAATCTACTTTCATTGTTCTCTTTTTGAAAAGCTCTGCACATTCATTAGAAAGGGTTGCAGCACGTAGGAATTTTGAAAATGGGCTTTTTATTTCTGCAGAAGAAGTCGAGTTTAATTTTATCGAAAATTTTAAAAATGTAGCCAGATATTTTCCCTATTTTAATGAGACCTTTTTTGTATATACTGGAGAAAAAGACAGAAATCAGATGATAATGAAGTTTCAGCAAGATACTCTAATTGAATACAAAAACAATGATCTAGTATTTATCCAAAAATTTGCTGAATATTCCCTCCAACATGAACGCCTGAATAAAAAGGATTTTGACACGATCGCAGCAAATAAGAATTACGAATCTGAATCTGTTAAAGCTATTTCCCGTAAATCTTTCAAATGGGAATAAATCAATAAAAATGCAAGAGCCAATTGACCATATTGAACTAATGAGTGCGAAATAAATCATACGTAATATGATTAGAATAGAATTGAGATATGCTATCTGGCTTGCGCATGGCAAGTAATACCCCGTTTTATTTCAATGCTAACCCACACTATCTGATTGCCTTGGATAATAACGAGGCTGTAATCAAATTCAAGATCAGCCACTATCTTGATCATGCTGCTCAATTTAATAAAGTAATGTTATTATGGCATATTCCGATTCCATAAAGTACGATCTGAATAGCCACATTATACCTATAGCGACGAACAGTGGGCTTTGTATTTATTAAGATTTAATAAAAGCTAAAAGGTCTGCATTTATGGTTGCGGCTTCTGTCGTGGGCATTCCATGAGGGAAACCCGGGTATGAAATGAGTTTTCCATTTTTTAATAACTTTATGGCCTTTGCGCCGGAAATGGGAAAGGGAACGATCTGGTCATCTTCTCCATGCAGAACAAGCACCGGCAAATCCACGCTTTTAAGATCCTCAGTAAAATCTGTTTCTGAAAAAGCCTTTATACAATCATAATGCGCTTTTATTCCGCCCATCATCCCCTGGCGCCACCAATTGTCTCTGACACCTTGCGATATTTTTGCCCCCGGACGATTGTATCCATAAAAGGGCATCGTAAAATCCTGAAAATATTGTGGACGTTTTGTTGCGGTGCCTTCACGTATTTCATCGAACACAGATAAAGGAACACCTTCCGGATTATTTTTGTTTTGTACCATGATCGGAGTGACCGCACTGATCAATACCGCTTTGGCAACCCGTCCCTGGCCGTGTTTTGCAACATATCGGATCACTTCGCCGCCACCTGTCGAGTGACCAATGTGGACTGCATTTTTCAAATCAAGTGCTTGAGTAAGCTCCGCAACATCTGCTGCATAAGTATCCATATCATGCCCATTGGCAGTCTGGGATGACCGTCCATGCCCTCTGCGATCATGTGCAATAACCCGGAATCCCTGGCTGAGGAAAAACATCATTTGTGTATCCCAGTCGTCGCCTGATAAAGGCCAGCCATGATGAAAAACAATGGGTTGCCCTGTTCCCCAATCTTTGTAATAAATTTCAGTACCGTCCTTTACTTTAATCGTGCTCATTTTTTTAATTTTGATGATTATTATATTGTTATGTACGATTTACTTTTTAAATCTAATTCTTCACCTTTACCGGCAACGGTGGCCGCACCTGGTCTGGTTGCGGGTTTTGCTGTAATTCTCTCAACGCGATCTCGATGGCTTTTTCCAACTGCGGATCTTTACCGTTTATTACATCGGCGGGTGTTTGCTCTATTTCAATATCGGGTGCCACGCCCACGTTTTCTACGATGAAGCCATCCTTTGTCCAAATACCTACATTAGGCGCGGTTACGGTGCCGCCGTCGATAAATTCGGGGAAGCCCAGGATGCCTACAAGTCCGCCCCAGGTGCGTTTGCCTACCAGCGTACCGACCTTGAACTTGCGGAACATCCAGGGTAGCATGTCGCCGCCGGAACCCGCTGTTTCATCGATAATCATCACCTTTGGTCCCTGAATGGAAGCCGTGGGCGATTTAAGGTCTTTGCCATAACGCATGTGCCAGTTGGCCTGGTATGGGTTTTGCAAAAGGTTTATATAGTAGTCGGCAAGCAATCCGCCGCCGTTGAACCTTTCGTCGATAATAATAGCCTTCCTGTTGGCCTGCGGAAAGAAATACCGTTTAAAATAATCGTGCCCTTCATTTGCGGTATTGGGTACATACACATAAGCCACCTGCCCGTTGGTTGCCTCCGTGACCTTGCGCAGGTTGCCTTCCACCCAATCGCGGTTGCGCAGGTCTGCTTCATTGGTTACAGGCACTGTTTTTACGATGCGGCTGCCATCGCCATTGGCGTTGGGCCCAATAGTCAGTTCTGTTAGCTTTCCGGCAGTGTTCTCAAAATACTGGTACAGGTTGGCATCAGCCGTTACATTATTGCCGTTTACCGCCAGCAGGTAATCACCCACCTTAGCATTAACGCCCGGCTCTGTTAACGGCGATTTTAAGTTAGGGTTCCAGTTAAGGCCGCCATAGATTTTTTTAATCCGGTAGCGGTTGTTGTCAACAGCATAATCCGCTCCCAGCAAACCCCCGCTCACAGTTTTTGGGGTGTAATATTTTTCACCGCCGTCGGTTATAAAGTGGTGGCCTATCACCAACTCGCTAAACATCATTTGAAAAACAACATTCAGATCCCTGCGGCACGACAGATCAGGCAGAAAAACAGCATACTTCTTTTTAATGGCAGGCCAGTTGGCGCCATGCATCCCGGGGTCGTAAAAATAATCGCGGTTAACGCGCCATGCTTCATCAAAAATATCAACCCACTCCGCCGGCGGGTCGATTTTTACCTGTATGGCATTTACGTCAAGCCTGCCTTTACCGGGGGCTGGCTTTTCGCCCGCGTTGCTGATAAACCAGTTATCGCCGGTAAAATAGATCATCTTTTTTCCGTTGGCGCTAAGCGCATAACCATTCACATCCATTACTTCTTCATCCGCCCTTTTCTTCATGCTGAATTTGCGCAGCTTGCCTGACCCATCCGTAGCTGTGCCATTGTCAACGTACAACAAAGCATCGTCGCCGGCAAAGCCCAATTGCGAATAATTACCCGCCTTTACCGGCAGGTCAACTATGCGGTTTTCCATGCCATCCAGATCAATCAATAAGCTTGCCGGTTTTTTGGCAGTATCTTTTTTGTTTTTGTCCGCTGGTTTTTGGGGCTCTTCCTCTTTAGCTATTGCTTCCTCATCATTTTCTTTCACAAAAGGCGATATGGTTTTGTTTTGCAATGTTACCAGGTATATCGAGCTGGTTTTACGCATGTCGATATTGCTCTGGTCAAACCAGTTAACCACGGGGCCTGCATCCGTTGAAGCGAAAAAGAAAAGGTATTTGCCGCTGCGGTCAAACACAGGTTCGCTGGCATCGCTCAGGCCATCTGTAACAGGATATGATTTCTGTTTGTCCAGCGAGTACAGGTATACCCTTTTAAATTGGCTGGAAGTGACTTTTGTATAAACGATCCATTTGGAATCATAAGACCAATCCCCTAATATCTGCCTGAAAGTGTCCGGTGTATATAACTCATCGCTGTCTACTTTCGTAATGGCGCCGCTGGCAACATCCATTATGTACAGGCTGCGCCCGTTATCCACATAACATATTTTCTTGCTGTCGGGCGACCATTTGGCAAAAGCATAAAAGCCGGCGCCGTCGAGTTTAAACGTTTTAACCGTGCCTTTGCCGTCCTGTGATTTTATATACAATTCATACTCGCCCGACGCGTCTGAAAAATAGGCGATTGATTTACCATCCGGCGACCAGGCAGGAGATTTTTCATGCACGCCCGTGGTTAGTGTAATATTATTATAATCGCCTTTTTCGGCAGGCACGGTAATAATATCGCCCCTGAAATCGAACACCGCCCTTGCGCCTGACGGCGAAATATCGGCGTTGCGTATATACTGGGCGCCCCTTACAAAACGCGGCCTCAGCTCCAGCAGGTCGGCTGCAATGCCCACGGTTAGTTTGGTGTCGGCTGCTGTTGAAGTATTAAACAAATGAATATGGGCCGCCTGGTCAAAAACAATCTTGCCATCGGCAGCGCCGGTACCCATTACGGGAAAGTCGGTAAACTGCGTAAGCTGTCTTACCTGTTTGCTTGCAACATCGTACGCAAACAGGTTATATTCGCCATTCCTGTCGCTCCTGAAGTAAATGGCGCCGCCCTGCCATAGCGGCTGCATATCGTTACAACCACCATCCGGCTGGGGTATTTGTATGGTTGATTTATCAGCGAACGAAAAGATAAGTATTTTGCTTATCATACCGCCCCTGTAGTGCTTCCACTGGGCAGAAGCATCCCCGAGCGGGGTATAGGCGATGTATTTACCATCCGGGGAGTAAGTCCCGTCAATCGCATTGGGCAGCTCAAGTTTTGTTTCATTACCACCGGTCACCGGTACGGTAAAAAATTGCATATAACGCCGGGTAAACACGGCCCTTTGGGAAGCAAACAATATGCTTTTACCATCGGGTGTAAAACCCCTGACTATGTCGGGTGCAGGGTGCCAGGTAAGCCTTTTGGGCACGCCGCCTTCCACCGGTATAATATACACATCTGTATTGCCGTCGTATTGCGCGCTAAAAGCAATCCATTTGCCGTCGGGCGAGAATTTCGGGTTTGATTCAACGCCCTCGTCCACGGTAAGCCTGCGCGGCTGCGAGCCATCTATATTGGCCACCCAAAGGTCTTCTGCATATACAAAGGCGATATTGCCCGCGCTGATAGCGGGCTGGGAAGAGAGCATCCGGGTGTCTTTGATATCAATGGCGAGAGCAGGTGTGGCTAAGGCAAGCATACAGCATACCGGCAGCAACCAGGCTAATGTTTTTCTCATCGTTGTTTGGTTTATATTCAGTAATGGAAGGTTATGAGTTGACTAATATAGGCTGGCCGACAACATAGTAGTTATTGAAAAGTTATAACCGGGACAGGAGGGATTTACAATAGGATCAGTGTATAAACGGCTGAAGCTAAAAAAAACGGGCGCTGCGGAAATGCCCGCAAAAGCATATAGATTCTTATTCAATGGACGAGTCAACTGCAGTCCGGCCGGCGCCGATAAAAAACTTGTCCCGCCCGCAAAAAAAACAGAACCGGCAGAGAGACCGGCATATTTACTGAAATCCAAACGGCTGACGGGCAAATGCGTCTGGGCCTTTGGTGAAAGGAAAGACATCGATACAAGTACCGCTAATATTATACGCATCCGGTTAGATTATGTATAAAAATACTGCTTCCTCCGCTAAATGCACCAGATATGCTTAAAATTACGGCGGGTATCTGCTCGGTTCTTGTTTTTCTTTTGCCTTCTTCGTTTTAATCATATATTTGAGAGGCTATGAAATTTATAATATTATGTCTATTGGTAAGCATGTCAACACGATCGATGGACACCATAATAGATGAGCCCAACTATTTTATTGCCATGGAATATAAAGGTTTGTCAAATTGTATCTATAAAGTTTTTATTACTGATAGCTTGATTCTGGGTGCAAAAGTAAACGGGTATATCACTGTGCAACCTAATTTTGGGGCTGGAAAAGTTATTCCAAAAAATGTTATGCATTCTCCGGAAGCTTATGTGGACAAAGCTGTTGATGCCAAATATAAAAACCTGCTTTTTGACGAGGGACGATTTCTTGCGGCAGACAAGGAAAATTTTATCATTCGGAAAACGGATATTAAGAAGATATATCACAATCCCAAGCCGAAATGACAAATCAAAACGCTGAAATCTCGCCACAAACTTATGCAAGGATCGGCGGAATGATTTATCTGCTAATCATCGTTCTCGGAGGCATAGATGAGGTATTCATCAGATCCAAACTTATTGTCCCTGGAGATGTCATAGCCACAACCCATAATATTATGGCCTCCAGGGCGTTATTTCGCCGCAGTATTGTTGGTGACCTGATAATGCAAGTGTGTGATATACCTACAATTGTGATTTTTTATGTATTGCTCAAACCAGTAAGTAAAAGTCTTTCTTTGCTTGCCGCGTTTTTCAATCTGGCACAGACCGCTATATTGGGCATTAACAAGATATACCTTTTAACGACATTGTCTTTTTTGGGAGATGCAGATTATCTAAAAGTGTTTGACCCGCATCAGCTACAGGCACTAGCCTATCTTTCTCTTGATTTGCATGAATCCGGCTATGGCATTGGCCTCATATTTTTCGGCTTTACCTGCCTTATTGTTGGGTATTTGATGTTTAGGTCGGGCTACTTCCCCAGGGCGATAGGCGTTTTGCAGATCATCGCCGGCCTGTCCTATCTAATCAACAGTTTTGCGCAGATACTTTCTCCCACCTTCGCAGCTGAGATATTCCCTGCCATTTTGGTTCCGGCCTTTATCGGAGAATTGTCAACATGTCTATGGCTATTGGTGAAGGGCGTGAACGTCCCAAAGTGGAATGAGCAGGTAGGGAAATGAGCGCGGTGCGTGTAATGCGCGGAAGGGGTATTTTTTAGACAGTCTTTCTTGTAAAATTTTGATAATTAATTATATAACATATATTTTATCCTTGGGACGGACAGGTTCGGCGGTTGTACAATTGCCTAATAAAGAATATCTTTGCCCAAAACACTTCCATGTCAGGTGCAGTTAAAATATTGCCACATTATACCTATAGCGACTACGAACAATGGGAAGGTCAATGGGAATTAATTGATGGTATTCCATATGCCATGAGCCCATTACCGGTACCAAAGCATCAGAAAATTGCCATGGCATTGGGATCGGAATTTACAGTGATGCTTAAGAACTGTAAGCAATGCACAGCTTATCAGCCAATAGATTATCGTATCTCCGATGATACCATCCTGCAACCCGATATGTTGGTGGTATGCGGCGAAATAACAAAAAAATATCTCGATTTCCCCCCCGCCTTGGTGGTAGAAATATTATCACCAGCTACGGCGTTAAAAGACCGGCATAGTAAATATCCCATTTATGAATCACAGGCCATTCCGTATTACCTCATTATCTCTCCCGATACGGAAGAAGTGGAAGTCTATAAGTTAGGAGGCGGCATCTATTCTTTGGAGCAAAAAGGGAAGAATTTCTCGTATCAGTTTTCGTTAGGGAATTGCACTGCTACGATTGATTTCAAAGAAATCTGGTAATAACCTGCCCTCGCTAAGTGCTGAAATGAGACGGGCCTTAAGCACTTGCAAGCCTAATTAACGTTCTCTCAACAGCCGCTCTAACATTATGCAAAAGATATCTGCGCGATCAGAAAGGTGGAGCGTTACGTCTTTGCCGGTGTCTTTACTAAGCTTTACGCCATCACTATATGGAGTGCTTTTCAATATTTTCACTAACTGAATAGTGGAGGTCTTTTTGCTGCCATTAAAAATAATACGTTTATCGGTGAGATAAAGCGAGCCCTGGTCAATAAGGGTCAATTCATCGGTACTGTAACCCTTCTGCCTAACCTTGCGCAATTCATGCCATTTTACTCTTCCGATCATGAAATGACACTTCTCGTTTTTTTGAATAGCAATGTCCGACTGAATTATCGGCAGGGCGATATTTTTCAGCGCCCAATAGATTTTGTATTTTTCAAGCTGCTGTTTTGTCTTGTCACTAAGTTTGGGATCTATATTCAGGCTGATGGTGATGACCTTTAGCTCTTCCTCTTCATCCGGCGAGAGTTGCTGGTCGGCCATTATCTTTGTTACATAATTTTGGACATAGGTGGTTCTTGTTTCCAGCGAGATCTTTTCTGCCAATTGTTTGGGCAACCGCAGGTCTGATTCGAGTTTGTTAAGGAAAACCTGTTCTTCATTTGTCAACCGTCCGTCCGAAACCGCCTCTTCGAATGACTTTTTATACACGATCGAACCGATACGGACGTGCAAGTTATTGATGACACTATCATCAAGTGCCAGGACCATTTTGAGATGTTTGAGGTCTGCAAGTTCTGCATTGCTTAATGATCTATCCGCAAGACAATAATTAAGGTAAGTGGCATAAAACTCTTCCAAATTGAGACTAAACTCCAGTTTGAGGGTTAAATTATATCTTTCTTCTATTGTAGTTATGTCTTTTTGGGATATCTCCTTGATTGGAGTCGATGCCAGTAAATTATTCAGCTCGATGACAGCATTTTCTTCCGGCTGTTGGTTTAACCATCGCTGTAAGAAACTTTTTTTCACAAGCGGTACTGCTTGAAATAATGATTGGCTCATAGGGTTACTCATATTTTCTGTATTCTTCGTAGGTAGGCGAATTCCAATTGCAGACGCCGCCATGGTGGGAGCAGGCCCCTCTTCCTTTGGCGTCAGAATAAGACCCATCACAGCATTGGGTCATGTAACCAGATACGCGTTTCATCACCGGATTGATCTTGTCATTGAGTTGCTCAGCCTCTTTATTGCCCAGATCAGCGGCGGACTTGCAATCATGCACTGCCTCCTCCATATGCCCGGTACGACTATAACAAAATGCCCGGTTGAAGAAAAGATCGGCATTATCAGGAATATGCGCGATCAAAATATTGAGTTCAGGAATGGCTTTCTTGTACCGGCCGGATGCTATCATGTCATTAATCCGAAGTATAGAGATAAAGTCTTCTTCTTTTGCAATGTGGTCTTTATCTGATGGCGTTGTTGCAAACGCTGCGGCGCGCTGTAACTGGGCGGATGCTCCCGCTATTTTATCTCCCTGCCTCTGGAGGTCGGTTGCCTGGAGATAAAAGATCAAACTATCGTTTCGTTGCTGTTCACGTGCAGCAGCAGCCTGCTTTTCTTCTTTTTCCCGGGCCGCTTTTAATTGAGTCTGCGCGTATGCTGCCCTGTCGATTGCTCCGTAATAGACGATCAGCGGCACAGCGCAAATAAAGACTGTCACACCAAAAATAGTCTTGGTTTTTGTCCTAAACCGGAACCTCAATGTTTTTTCGATCCAATGATGTCCGGGAGGAAGCAATATAACACCTAAAAGTCCATAGAGGAAAGCAAGGGGCGGGTGGGGGAGCTCAGCAAATGTCCCCAAAAGAAAAAATATACCAAAAAGCCAGCCTAAAGCTCCGAGAAGGCCTTTTTTCTTTTGGGAGCGGTATATATCACCTTTAAAATAGTTCTTAAGAACTCTTGAATCTTCCGGTATCAGATTAGGCAAGTATCTCATAATACAAAACTTTGAAAGTAATGGATTAGCGGGCTATTGAAAAGCCAAGAAATGTCCATCCCAATAACAAATTAAGGGCGAAAATTCCTCCAATGTTTGGAATTTTGCGAGAAACAGCGAGAATGGTGGGCAGAAAATATAAAGGAAAAGCTAACAAAATAAGTATCCACTCGGAACCTCCGGGCATGGAAAGGAGAAATGTAGGATGAAACATAGGTTCAAGGGTTTAATGAGAAATGGGTATATTAACAACGTATAGTACAATTGCTTTATTGCTAAACTAAAATAGTTGATGAAAATATAGAGACACTATTTTTAAAAATGGTTGTACAGCGTCTGTGCACAGTCGATTTAATAGCTGTGAATCAATTTGTTTACCAGACAGAAAGCGATTATTTGCGGTTCTGGAATTTTTGGTGTTCCATGTGCCTAACACAGAGTAGGAAAATTGGTGCCTAACAAGTGAAATATATGACACGAATGGCACTCCCCGGTCGGAGCTTTAGGCTTTACAATGGACTTCCGCTGATGCTATAACCTGAGTTGAGGGCATCGTTACCATCGTTCTTGGGGCAGGAAAAATTGGTAAAAAATCTTAAACAGCCGGTATCTCTTTTTGCCTGGCATTAAAAACGGCGCCGGCGTTAAACAAGATCACAGAAACAAAAATGGTGGTATAAGAAATGACCTGCAGCGTACCTATTGGCTCGTGATAAACCAGGGTAGCCAATGCAAAAGCGATGATCGGATTAATATTCAACAGCATTCCCGCGGTTGATGAGTCAATGCCGTTGAGCGCATATAAATTCAGAAATAGCGGTATGATCGTGAAGGCTATTGCAATTATTTCCACATAGGCATAAAACTGAAATTGGGTCGGCACCGGACCACTGAATTTAGGGTAGAACAGCAGCAGGATCATGGCCGATAATACAATGTGAAAGGTGAGCACTATAAATCTATCAAATCCCGTATTCCTGCGCTGGCTGACCAGGTAACAGGCATAAGTAAAACCGATGATCATACTGAACAGCATATCCGTGATACTTGCATAGGAAAGCAGTATACAGGCAGCAATACTCAATGCAACAGCAAACCACTGCAGCTTACTCAATTTCTCATGCAGCACAAGAAAGGCAATCAGCGTAGTTATAATCGGGCAGACCAGGTAGGCAAGTGACGTAGCCTTAACACTGATGTGGTTCATGACATAAATAAACGAGAACCAGTTGGCGGTTAAAAAAATACTGCCGCCCACATTAAGCAAAATAGTCCTGCGCTTTTTCGGAGACGGCAGGGCTTTAAATAACCGAACCGTTTCCTTAAGCTTTTCCCGCTTGAAAAGGAGGGTGATCAGCAGCGTTAACAGGGCACAACTAAAAACGCGGTAAAACAGGATATCCAAAGAGGAATACGCGTGCAAAGGTTTCAGTACAAGGGCGAAAAACCCCCAGGTGGTATAAGCAGAAATAGCGGCCAGGTAGTATTTGGTATTTTTCATTATCACTTGTCAAACGGACAAATTTGACAGCGGCAAAATAACCATTAAAATGTTCAGGCCCGAAATTTTTTCGGTTCCGGCAACGATTGCGTAATTTTTGCCCGGCATAGTCGCCTTTTTCCGGCGGAGAGTGGTTAATATTGCTGCATGACCATGAAGCCGATATTTCTACATTTACTGTCTTTGGTGACTTACACGGGTGTGTTCTCACAGGAAACTGTTACCAGGTATCTGTCCGGGACGGACAAGGATCATACCGTAAAATGGGACTTTTTTTGTACCGCAGGCAGGAACAGCGGTAAATGGACGGAGATCCCGGTGCCATCCAATTGGGAGTTGCAGGGATTTGGCACTTATAACTATGGTCATGATAAGGTAAAAGCCAATGAGCAGGGGCTTTACCGTTATGATTTTGCGGCGGAAAACTGGACGGGTAAAAGGGTCTTTATTGTTTTCGAAGGATCTATGACCGACACGAAGGTAATGGTCAACGGTCAGCAGGCGGGGCCGGCACACCAGGGAGGCTTTTACCAGTTCAAATATGATATTACCAGCCTGGTAAAGCCAAACGCAAAAAACAGGCTGGAAGTCACCGTCGATAAGATGTCGGCAAATGCTTCGGTAAACGATGCCGAACGCGGGAATAGCGATTTTTGGGTATTCGGCGGCATATTTCGGCCGGTTTACCTGGAAATTGTTCCCGAAACATTTATCGACCGGCTGGCTATCGACGCAAAAGCCGACGGGTCTTTTCGGATGGATATATATCCGGAGCAACTAAAGGGTGATGAAAGGATTGACGCCCAGGTGCAGACATTGACCGGTGAAAATGTCGGCAAGGCTTTTTCGGTCAGGGCCGACAGCAGCCGGGAACACCCGCAGCTCCGGTCCGATTTTAACAAGCCTCTGCTGTGGAGCGCAGAATTTCCCAATCTATACCAGGTCATCGTCACCCTCAGGAATAACCGCGGTGTGGTCCACCGTGTTAAACAGAAGTTTGGTTTTCGTACGGTGGAGCTGCGCACCGGTGACGGGGTTTATGTCAACGGTGTAAGCATCAGACTGAAAGGCGTTTGCCGTCATAGTTTTTGGCCGGAGACAGGGCGCGCCTTAAGTTATGATATCCATTTAATGGATGTCCGATTGATGAAACAAATGAACATGAATGCGGTGCGGATGTCGCACTATCCGCCTGACCGGGAATTCCTGGACGTTTGTGATTCATTGGGTTTATATGTGCTGGATGAGCTGACCGGCTGGCAGGCGAGATATGATACGACGACGGGTCGCAGGCTGGTTAAGGAAATGGTGGTCCGGGACGTAAACCACCCCAGGGCGGCTGGAACAGGGCTCTGGATAATGACTATGCCCTCTATGACCCGCAGGCGCGAACGGTGCTGCATCCCTGGGAGAAATTCAATGGTGCGGATACCAAACATTATCCCAATTATAATTATATCGTTAAATCCGCGGCTGAGGCAGACTATGTTCTTTTCCCAACGGAATTTATGCACGGACTTTATGATGGCGGGGCCGGGGCGGGACTGGACGATTTTTGGAAGGCGATGATAGATCATCCGCATGGGGCGGGTGGTTTTATTTGGGCTTTTTTGGATGAAGCCGTTGTCCGCACGGATAAGGACGGGGTATTTGATTCGGACGGCAATCATGCGCCCGATGGGATTGTTGGTCCCCACCGTGAAAAGGAAGCCAGTTTTTATACCATTAAGGAAATTTGGTCACCCGTCTATATCGAGCCTCAGCCTATCGATGGCAATTGGGATGGGAAGATACCGGTCGAAAACAGATATGCGTTTACCCGTCTCAGCCAGTGTACTTTCAAATGGAAGCTGGTTGGGTTTCCATCGGCGCGGGACAAGTCTACGGCGGCTATTATAAAGGCAACGGGCATACCCGGGGCGCTGGATCTGGGTCCGGGTGGGAAAGCTGTATTGGACCTGGGCCTTCCGAAGTCCTGGTCAAAAAATGACGCGTTGTATCTTACCGCGTACGGGCCGGACAAGCAGGAGATATTTACCTGGAGCTGGGCCATCGGTACGAAGGGCAAGATCCTTGTTCCGGCGCCCGCTGCAAAGACGGCTATACAACCTATCGCAAAGACGACTATACAAGCGGAGGAAACAGACAGTACGCTTCGGATAAAATGTGATGGCATCAGCTACTATTTTGACAAAAGCAACGGGTATATCCAGAAAGTAGTCACGCCATCAGCGACCGTTTCCCTGTCGGGCGGCCCGGTGCTGGCCGGTGTTCATACCGAATTACAACAGTTGACCTATACAGCGGCGAACAGGCAATATATCGTTGAAGCCGACTACCGCGGCGCCGGGTCCCTGCATGTAAAATGGACCTTTTCGCCGGGAAGACCTGTTAAACTGGAATACCGGCATGCGCAGCAGGGAGATGTCGATTTTACAGGGATCACCTTTAATTACCCCGAAGAAAAGATAACGGGCATGAAATGGCTTGGCCGCGGGCCATACCGGGTATGGAAGAATAGGCTGAAAGGCCAGCAGTTTGGTGTCTGGCATAAAGATTATAATAATACGATCACGGGCGAGACCTGGGGATATCCTGAATTTAAGGGGTATCATGCGGAAGTCGGCTGGGTAGTGATCGAGAACAGGGAATCGCCTTTCACCATCTATACGGAGGATAAGAATATGTACCTGCAGATGCTGCATCCGGCCAGGGAAAAAGATGCTCTTTCAAACGACAATGTCGAACCGCCTTTTCCTGCGGGCAGTATAGGCTTTTTAAATACTATCCCTGCTATAGGGACGAAGTTCCAGCGGGCCGATGTGATGGGGCCTCAAAGTCAGAAAAATCACGCCGGCGGAGAAGAGATCAGCGGAACGTTGTGGTTGGATTTTACACATTGATTATCGATAGTAAAGACACCCTGGCAGGATCAGCAGCCAATCGAACCTGACCTTGTCAGGGTGCGGGAACTAAAAAAAGGCCGTCATGCTGTCGTCAGTATTTTGGTGTCTGTGATGTTATAAATTTTCAGCGAGGGGTCACCTTTAAATTTATTCTTTACTTTATCCACCAACTCCTTATACATGCCGCTTGATTCATAAGCATCGGCATCGGCATTTGAGATCCACTCCGTAAGAGAAATGAATTCATCGGCCTCATTTGTGGGCTCCAGCAGCCAGGAGCCTAAATTTCCCTTTTGATTTCGGATGACGGGAACAACTTGTTCAAGATAGATCTTTTTTAGTTCTTCAACATCTTTGGGATCGGCGCTGAAGAAAGTGAGACGAGCGATCATAAAAGCCTCCTTTGTTTTAGGTGTGATTAAGTATTACGATGTAAGTGAAGACTGTGTTGGAGATTTCCGGCGCGGGGACGATGGCTCTTAATTATAGGACAATACTCTTGACCAGGAAAATAAAGGTACAATTGTTCGATCCATACTTCCAAAAAAAGGTGGAAGGTTCAGAACTGGAGGCAGAATATATTTGCCCGGTATTGAAGTGAATTTGTATAACTTTGTTCCTATTACTACTCTCAGCATAATTTCAGATTGCCAGGACTGGAATTTCGGTAAATAGCAGTTATCCACCCCATAAGGAACTTCCTATTATTTTTCCGTAACGAATCGCAAGCCTGCTTCCTACGAAGGTTTAATTTTCTTCCCGTAAAGAACCACAGCAGTCCTACCGGAATTTTCATTGTTCACCCTTAAAATCAAAGGCAATGAAATCTCTGCTAAAAAACCATTTTTTGATCGGGCTGATCGCCCTTCTGACGTTCATGATCACCATTAAAGCCTGGAGCCAGGGTGGTACGAAGACTTTCACCGTTAACGTCCTGGGCGACGAGAGCGACCCGAACGCGGGTAACATCGGGGATGACGGGATATGTGATGTCGATCCGAATACGGCTGGCGACCAGTGTACGCTCCGGGCCGCCATAGAGAACCACAACGGTAATCGCAACCTTGGGCAAAACCGCATCGATTTTGCGATCCCCGATGCGCCCGGGTCGGGAAGCATCGTAATTAATGTAGGGGCTACGGGGTTGGGGCCGTTACCGCCTGTCCTGGGTTCTGTGATCATTGCCGCTCTTAACAGCTCAGGCCAGGGAGGGGACACCCGGCGCATTGAAATAGACGGCGGTATGGCCGGGTCCAACGCCATTGGCCTGCAATTGCTGGGTGGTCAATGCAAGATCTCCTTTTTTATCATCAACAGCTTCTCTTCCCACGGGATCTATATCGCCGGAACTCCTCCTCCCGGGGAAGGCGGGCACCTCCTGGAAAGCAATCGTATCGGTACTGACAGCACGGGTACGGTAGATAAAGGCAATGGCGGAGACGGGATCTTTATAGACAACACTCCAGGCAATATTATCGGCGGATTAGGATTAAGCCGGAATCTTATATCAGCCAATAAAGGATATGGAATTCACATCCTGGGCCGCGATATCTCGGAGACCGGCCAGTTTAACGGGGGAACAAATAACCTGGCGCAGGCCAATATCATAGGGCTGGATCTCTTCCAGGCAAAGCTCTTACCCAACGCACTGGATGCAGTGATCCTCGAAAATGCGCCCAATAACACGATAGGGGGTACCGGTACAAATGAGGGCAATGTCATGGGGGGCGCCAAAAACGGCGTTACCATTGTAGGAAGTTTTTCAGAAGGCATTAAGATACAGGGCAATTTCATCGGGAAGGATGGCACAGGGGCCAAATTCTCGGCGGGTATTTTCGCAAGGGGCGGCAAGCAATTGTCTATTGAAGGGAATGTTCTCACCAATATTGACGGTGTGGGTGTGGATTTGTTCCTGAATGCCGGTGGCGGTTATAACATCCTTAAAAACAGATTTGACGGGGATATGAAAATTGGCAGTAAGTTCCGGTTCGGACCTGGCCAGGAGGTCGACATAATGTATCAGAACAACTTTCACACAAATAATGGCCTGGCCTTCGATGTGCAGGAGTCAGCCAGCGGTAAGATCAATTGGATCGTGCTCGGTGATGTCATCAAGGGCGGACAAGCCGGCGCGAATGTCATATTTGCGGCAGCCGGCAATAAGGATTTTACGTCCAACCGGTGGGAAGGCAGTGCAGGCGTCGGCTTTACTTATGCTGCTAATATCGCATCCGGTGTCAACGCTAAATTCACCCAAAAGTCGGAGGCGTTCGTGGGTAACGGCCTGGAAGGAGTCTCCGGAAAAATCACGGTGGGAGGGGAGCTGGCCGTTTCTATGCTTGATATCAGCGGAGACCAGAACGGGAAGGATGCATGCCGGCTCGAATTTGTCGTAGGCGCCAGCGCCAGTGTCCAGCTGAGCTCGGCCCGGAACAAGTATACGGCCAACGGATTTTTCGGATTGCGAATGCTTAGTGACGGGAATAACCTCGACCTGATGCAGGCATTCCTGGAGGCTGATATTATGACCGGAAATATACTGGGCGGCATCAATATTCTTAACATGAAATTAAAACACAGCGTCGCCAACTGTACTATCACCGATAATCACGGGCCGGGGATCGTGTTAGACGGGAGCAGTGATGTGAGGGTCGATAGTAATACTATTTCCGGCAATACCACCGGCATCCTGGTCAATGGCGCCGCTACGGGATCTATAAGCGATAACACCATAACAGGCAATGGCACAGGGATTGCCTTAGCCGGCACGGGCACCGGTGTTGCTATAAGCAACAACTCCATTTTTAATAACACCGGACTGGGGATCGATCTGGGTAACGACGGCGTGACCCCCAATCACGCAGGTTTTAAACCCGGACCGAATAATCTCCAGAATCACCCGGTACTAACGAGTGCGGACGTAAGCAATGGGAACATCATCATCAAAGGAACAATGAACAGTCTCGCCAATTCCATTTATCGAATGGAGTTTTTCTCCAATGCAGCCTGCAATCCCTCAGGCTTTGGAGAAGGACAAAACTTCCTCGGGTCCAGGCTGGTGGCTACGGATGCATCAGGAAATGCCGCGTTTACGGATACGCTAAGTGGAGTAAACCTATCCACGGGACCCGTTATTACCTCTACGGCCACCGATACCCTCAATAATAACTCGAGCGAATTCAGCGCATGTCTTCAGGCTGCCGTTCTGCCGCTTCATTTGATCGATTTCACGGCGGCAACAAATGGAAATAACATCGTGTTGCGTTGGATAACAGCCGGGGAACAGAATACGAAATATTTTGAGATCGGGCGTAGTGAAGATGGAAGGACCTTTAGCGGGCAGGGACAAGTGCCGGCATCAGGTAACTCGACGGAGCAAAAAAACTATGTCTTTATTGACCGGCATCCTCCGCAGGGAACGAACATTTACCGGTTGCGGATGGTCGACCTGGACGGCTCTTTTACGTATAGCAAAATAGTGACCGTCAAAATGGACTCGCTGCAGAATACCCTTTTAGTATTCCCTAATCCTGCTGCAACTGAATTAACTATACAATTATTTACCAGCGGGGCGCTCCGGTTGAGGATTGCTGACGCAAATGGCAGGATCCTGAAAGAAGAGCTGGTACAATCATCCGGTAACGTTTCGAAGACCCTGGATATAAGCAGTCTGCCTAAAGGTGTTTATGTTCTTATTTTGCAAAATTCAAATGAGATACAATATAGAAAATTTGTAAAGCAATAATATAGATGGCGCAGGTCCCCCAATCCGTCTCCGGCTCAGTCAAACCGGCAGTTTATCCGGGATATGGGCCGGATGTACAATTTGGCTTATGCAGGCGTCATCCTTTGTTGAAACCACGAGATAGATTTAGTAACTTTAAAAGTCATGAAAAATGGCTTCTTCTTATTCGGCATTCTTTTGCCTATGTGGCTTTACGGCCAGACTCCGCGTATTGATAATCTGCGAAATATATTATCTCTTTTAAAGGATTCAGCCAGGATCGATTCCATGAATGAGCTCAGTTTGCAATACATCCACCAATCTATGAAGGACCCGGCAGAATATTATGCGGCTTCTGCCTGCAATGAATCCAAATCGCTTCATTATTTACATGGCATGGCGGAAGCCCTTTCCTGTCAGGGCAGCATGCAAACTTACTTCTATAGCAATTTAGTCGGCGGTGAAAGATTGGATAGGGCATCTGTTGAATTATATCAAAGAACGGGAAACAAAGGCAGATTGGCGCCGACTTTTGGTCACCTTGCTTTTGTTTGTTTTGCACAAAGCAAATATGACGAGGCTTTAAAATACGCGGATGATTGCTATGCGCTCTACAAGAAAGACCGCGATACATTGGGCATTTTAGATGTCCTGGACCTGTTTACACAAATTTATCTTAAAAGGGGTGAATTTGACAAGGGCTTTAATATTGCGCAGACGGCTCTGCAAATAAGCACACGTATTGGCGATAGCGTACAGATCAAACAATCCCTGCTCGGTCTGGGCACACTCTGCATGGGAATCGAAGATTATCATTTGGCATTGAATTATTACAGGAGAGTGTTTCAAAATTTCACTAAGGGTGATTCGATGATGCTTTTAAAATCCGAAGCCCTTGTATGGGCCAAAATGGAATATGCCGAGATATATAGTCATTTGAACATGTTTGATTCGGCGTTATATCGGTATAGCTTATTTGATACTTGTAACTTACCCGAAAAAGATATTCGGATCTTCCTGGTCAGCAAGGGTGAATATTATCTGTTGTCCAGGCAGTATGGGAAAGCCCTGCCGTACCTGTTAAGGGGGTTGGCGATCCATCTAAAGCTAAATGACGGCAATGAGATCGTTCGGACTGTATTGGAAATCGCCGACACATACAACGGTCTGCACAACGAAAAGCAGGCGCTTCGTTTTGCAAGACAGGGGCTGAATCTGGGCTTAAAGACGCGGGCACGGCAGAGAATGCGTGATGCCTATAAATTGCTCTATTCTATATATGACAGCAGGGGAGCTACGGACAGCGCCTACTTTTATTACCGGTCTTATATTCGGACGAAAGAATCATTGACCGACGATCAGACCAAAGGAAGATTTGCAGCCAATGAATATCTCGGCAAGATCGAGTTGCTGAATAATGAGAAACTAATCAGCGAGCAAAGACTTAAGATACGGGACCAACAGTTGAAAAGGGAATCCCTGATCCGGAATAGCCTGATAGCCTTTGTGTTCATTGTACTGTTGGTAAGTTTTTTGCTGCTTAGAAATATATTACTTGCACGCAGGAACGAAAAATTAAGAAACGAGAATATACGTAAGGAGCTGCAGCATAAAACCTCTGAGATGGAGATGCAGGCTTTGCGTGCCCAAATGAACCCGCATTTTATCTTTAATTGCCTGAATTCGATAAACCGTTTCATCGTTAAGAATGAACCGCAGGCTGCCTCCGATTACCTCACACAGTTTTCCCGGCTCATCCGGCTGGTCCTCAACAATTCGAAAAAGGCGTGGATCCCCCTGGAAGATGAGATCGATATGCTCAGGCTCTATCTTGATATGGAGAAACTGCGCTTTAAAGACGCCTTTAATTATAATTTTATTTGTGGAAATGATGTTGATCCTTCCTGCCTGTTCATTCCCCCATTATTAATACAACCTTTTGTAGAGAATGCCATTTGGCATGGTCTGATGCATAAAAAGGAAGGCGGGTTTGTCACTCTTTCTTTTTTTGTGGAGAATGATATGCTTCATTGCTCTATAATGGACAATGGCGTAGGCAGAGCGGTGGCGGCAAATTCCGGAAGCAAATCATCCCAGGCGAATAAATCTATGGGCATCCAGATAACCAGGGAAAGACTTGCGTTGATCAATAAAGAGTTAAATGAAGAAAAAGTGATATTTAATATTGAAGACATGACTGACAAATCAGGAGCGGCGTCCGGAACCAAAGTCAATCTGGGTATAAAATTCCGGCAAAATTATGAATTGGAGGAAGAATCGTTTTCATCCTAATATCAAAAGATCATGATTAATACAATTATCATTGACGACGAACCGTATTGCTGTGAAACCCTGGAAGCCATGATAGGCAAATTTTGCCCTGAATTGGCTGTGGCAGCTGTATTACATAGCGGCGGCGATGCAATGGATGTCCTTGAACAGTTTACTCCGCAGCTTGTCTTCCTCGATATTGAAATGCCGCATATGAACGGTTTTGAATTTCTGGAGAAAGTGCATTGTATCAATTTCGCCCTGATATTTACGACCAGTTATGATCAATATGCAATTAAGGCAATTCGGTTCAGTGCGCTGGATTACCTGCTGAAGCCGATTGACAGGGCAGAATTGATACAAGCAGTAGCCAAAGTCTCCAAAACCCTAAAAAATCCCACCGACCTGCAGCTGGAGCTGTTGCTGCAAAAATTAAACATGCCGAAAAGCTATATAAAAAGAATGGCGCTCCCAACAATGGAGGGGCTGGAAATGGTAGAAATTGATTCTATCATCAGTTGCTCTTCAGACGGCAATTACACTAATTTTTTTCTTAAGAACAATAAGAAAGTAACGGCTTCACGCACGTTGAAGGACGTTGAAGAATTGCTGTCCGACTATTCCTTCCTGCGTGTTCACAACTCCTATCTCGTTAATATCAATGAAATTAATAAATATATTAGAGGGGAAGGCGGTTATCTCGTCATGTCCAATGGCGCTAATATTGACGTGTCCCGCACCCGCAAAGAAATGTTGCTCCAAAAGCTTCGGCCAAACCGCCTTTAAAAGGATCCTCTACTCGTTCTAATCTTCGTTTTACCCGGCTACACCGCATTCTATACAATCCCGCTGGGAAAAGCTTTATTGGCGCCATAGATTTGGTTTCACTATTCATTTAATCAAAAAACATTTTATGAAGCAATTTTTACGTTGCCGGGCCAGCCGGTCAATAAATCGCTGCCTGATATGCTTAGTGACGGCGATTGGTTGTTTTACAAGCTGCCGGAAATCAGAGTTTACTTTCCGGGAGGGTCAAAGCCCATCTTCCTATTCTTCCGACGTTGTCGATAAATGGCTCACCCTCGAAATCAGGTTATTCAAAGATGCAAAAGGTATTTCCAATGGCGCCTTTGCACGACCATTTGCTTATTCCGGTATTTGCGCCTATGAATCGACCGATCCCGGAGAGGAGTCCTGGAAGAATAAATACAATGGACTGCCGGGTCTGCCGGCAACAGAAAAGAAGAAGATATACCACTGGCCTTCGAGTGTAAATGCTTCTTTAGCTGAATTTAACAGGCGTTTTTTTACAACGGTGAATTCGAGTACGACCGATATCGCTGCGATCGATTCACTCGAAAATGCAATAAAGTCAATGTTCAGCTGGCTGCCCGGCGAGGTAGCCGACCTCTCGATCGGTTTCGGCAAATCCGTTGCAGATGCTGTTTTTGCCTGGTGCGAAACAGACAGGTACAATGAGAATAATGTCCTTGCTTATACCCTGCCCGTGGGTCCGGGGTTATGGGAGCTGACCCCGCCGGCTTTTGCAAAAGCCATCGGCCCTTTTTGGAGGAATGACCGGCCCATTATTGCAGGCAGTGGAGACCACGCGCAGCCAGCTCCGCCCATCTCTTATTCTGAGGACCCAAAGTCTGCTTTTTATCAGATGGTCAATGATGTGTATATCGCGTCAAAGAGCCTGACCACCGATCAGAAAAATTGGGCATTATTCTGGAGAGATGTGCCCGGCGTTACTACACCAGGGCACTGGATGAGTATTATCCAGCAGGTTATCAGGCAAACGCATAGTCGTCTCGATAAGGCGACGATGACCTTTGCGATGGTTGGCATTTGTTTAACCGATGCGAACCTCAGTGTGATGACAACCAAATATACTTATAACCTGGTCAGGCCCATTACCTATATCAGGAAGGTGTTCGGGGATGCCGGCTGGCTTTCTTTTATTCCGACGCCGGCGCATCCGGAATATTCTTCGGCGCATTCTGTCGTTTCTGCCGCCGCCGCGGAAGCACTAACAGCCATTTATGGAAATATCGGACCATTCACGGATCATACCTGGGATTATCTTGGCTTCCCTGCCCGTACTTTCAAGACCTTCCGGGATATCGCAGTGGATGCAGGTAATTCCAGGTTTTATGGTGGAATCCATTACCAGCCTTCGATAGACGCAGGCCTGAAGCAGGGACGGACAGTTAGTGCAAATATCCTCAGAAGCCTTGGTCTGTTTTCAGAGGAATCTGCCGGTGATGCCCGCTAAAATCGGTGATGGTAATCGACACAACACCGGCGGGGACCGCCAATTTTCTCGATGACTGGGACAGGTAGGTCGAGCCGTAATAAAATTCGGTGTGCCGGCGATGCCCATCCCTAAAAACGAGGTCGGCGGAGAAGTCCGTCGCCCGGAGGTCGACCCAGCGGGCGGCAGAGATGCCTGCAGCTGTCCCCAACGCCGCGAGACTGTCCTGGTTGCGCGTCGCGATATAGATGTCTTCGTTGCGGGCGGTGTGGACACGCGCAATAGCCTTTCCATCGCCCCTCACATAGAACCCGCTGGCGGCAATGGAGAGGGGAGTAAAGGACCCGTGACCATTTCCTTTCATGTACAGACCCATCGAGGCGTCGTGGCGGCCGCTATAGGGGTCCATGCCATAGTCGTTGCCCACCAGCAGGAGGTCGAGGTTGCCGTCGCCGTCGAGGTCTTCGGCCACCATGCCATTGACGGGTGCGAACTGGGCTTCGGCAGGGAGGGCATGGATGGCGAAGCGTCCTCCGCCCAGGTTTTCGATATAACTGCTAGCCATATCCGTTGCACGGAAGCTCAGCGCGTTTGCTTTTTCGGTTGGTCCGTAGAGGTCGTCCATGGTGGCGAGGCCATAGGCCTTGTAGCTGGGGTATTTCTTCCGGATGCCGATCATCTGGCTGATCATATCGTCTTTTGCGGTCATGGGAAAGGGTTTGCGGGAGCCGTCCTCGGCGCGCATATAGCAGAAGACCATGGCATCTAGAAGGCCGTTGTCGTCAAGGTCTTTTGCAAAACAGTACATAGGTTCCTTAGGGGTGGCTTTGTAGCTTGAGTTGAGACCCAGGTTGCCGGCGATATAGTCGATGTCGCCGTCGTTGTCGAAGTCGCCTGCCACCAGGCTGTTCCACCAGCCCGTATGCCCGCCGATGCCGGTGGATTCCGTTACGTTGACCAGGGAAGAGCCCGTGTTGTGCAGGAAGGTGGGGGCCATCCATTCGCCCGTAAGCACGAGGTCGGGCCTGCCGTCGCCGTCGAAGTCCGACCACAGCGCGTCCGTCACCATACCGATATGTTGGAGTTCCGGGCACCATTTGCGGGTGACGTCGAAGAAGCTGCCGGAGTGGTTTTCGAGCAGATAGCTTTGCGGCGCCGTAGGATAGGCGCCGGATACAACGCGGCCGCCGACGAAGAGGTCCAGGTCCCCGTCCCCGTCGATATCCATGGCGCGTACGCAGCTGCCGTTGGAGAACATCTTTGGAAGGTTGGCAAAGCGGGGCGTAAAATGGCCCTGACCGTCGTTGAAGTAGAGGATGTCCTGTGCCGAGGGCTGGCCGGGTTGCAGCTCGTAGCTGCCGCTGACGACATAGAGGTCGGGGTCGCCGTCGCCGTCGGCGTCAAAAAACAGCGCTCCCATGTCTTCGCCCGGGTGACCATCGTCTACCGCGATACGGCTCGAGTCCAGCGTGAAAATGCCTTTTGCGTCCTGCAGGAAGAAGACGCCCTCGTGTCCGACGGAGGCGCCGATGTAGAAGTCTTCGTAACCGTTGTTGTCGATATCCCCCACGGCGATGCCGGGACCATACTGACTGAGCTTGTGCGGGATGGCGGGCTGGATGTTGTAGTCGATGACGTCTTTTTCTTCGTGTTTGAAACGGATACCATATTGTCGGGCGATGTCGTGGAACAGGGGGTGTGCCGGCGCAGGACTGGAAGAGGGGTAATAGCCGGCGGCGTCGCTATGGCGGACGGTGAGGGTTTTATCGGCAGCGATATTGGTCAGGAGCTGTGTCCTGCCGTCGGGCCATCTTACACGCAAGGAGTCCAGGGTTGTGACCGCGCCGAGACCGAAATGGGCCCTGTAGTCGTCGGTGGACATATAACCCCGGGTGGGCTGGTGCTCGTAGAGCTGTTGTTTGCCGCCATCGTAGTAGATACGGATGGTGGCGCCGATGCCGTCGCGGTTGGCGTCTTCGCCGCGCAGGATAACGGAAAGCCAGTGGGGGGCGGAACCGGATGCCCCCGCCCCGGCGGAGCCCCCCGCCCCCGCGCTATACAATGTATTCTCGTAGACAAAGGCGTTGTCGTCGACGTTGTTGATGACCAGGTCGAGGTCGCCGTCGTTGTCGAGGTCCGCATAGGCGGCGCCGTTGGAGAAAGAGGGATGGGTGAACCCCCAGTCACGGCTGGTGTTGGTAAATTGATAACCGCCTTCGTTGCGGAAGCTGTACCCGGGAAGCCGGACGATAGGCAGGGAGTCGACCATTTTGAGGTTGAGCTTTGCGGCGCCGCCGCCCTGGCCGTTGTTATAGGCCACATAGTCCAGGTCCGTCACATCCCGCGGCAGGCCGTTGGTGATGACGATATCGCGGTAGCCGTCGTTGTCGAAGTCGGCGACCAGGGGGCACCAGCTCCAGTCCGTCTCATAAACGCCGGCCATGAAGCCTATTTCGCTGTAGACGGGATGTCCTTCCGGGCTCATCCCCCTGTTCAGCTGGAGGGCGTTGCGGACATACTGTGGCGTATAGCCGAAACGCTGGCTGTTGAAATAATTGTAGTATTCGTTGCCGCTGAGCATCCGTTTCTTCCGGAGGTTGTTCTCCGGCAGCATTTCCAGGGAGAAGAGATCGGGAAGGCCGTCGTTGTTGATGTCGATCACGTCCGTGCCCATAGCATTCCACCCGGTGTGGCCGAAGTATTCGGAGAGCCTGTTGGTGAACGTGCCGTCATGGTTGTTGATATAGAGCAGGTCGTTCGAGACAAAGTCGTTGCTGACATAGATATCCGGCCAGCCGTCCTGGTTGAAGTCCGAGATACAGGCCGCGTGACCCCATCCTTCGATCAGGATGCCGGCTTCTTTGGTGACATTGGTAAAACTGCCATTCCCGTTGTTGCGATAGAGGCGGTCGTTGTCGAGGGCCGATCCATCGCTGACCTTTGGGCGAAAGCGGATCGGTGTCTTAGGGTCATTCAGCTGGTTCGTCACCACATAAAGGTCCAGGTCGCCGTCATGGTCGAAGTCGAAGAAGACGCCGATGGTGCTGAAGCCGGTGTCCGCGATGCCGTATTGTTTGGCCGACTCTACAAAAATGGGAATTCCGTTTGTGTCGGGGCCTTTGTTGATATAGAGGAGGTTGGTCCTCAATTCCGGGTCGTTGCGGAAGGAGGCGGACACATAGAGGTCGGGGAGGCCGTCGGCATTGATGTCCACTACGGTGGCGCCGGTACACCAGTGGCCGAGGCCGGCGACGCCAGCGCGATCCGTAACGTCTTCGAAGCGGAGCCCGCAGCGGTTGAGGTAGAGTTTGCTGGAGACCATGTTGCCGGAGAGGAAGATATCGGGGAGGCCGTCGTTGTTGAAGTCGCCGATGCCCACGCCGCCGCCGTTGTAGATATTGGCCTGGTTGAGGATGTTGAGGCTGTCGTTCTCGGATATTTTGTTGCAAAAGGTGATGCCCGTGCGGGAGGGGGGCAGTAGCTGGAAAAGTGTCTTGCCGGTAAGGGCGGAATCCCGGCCGGTCTGGGCAAAACCAGCGCATGCAAACGTTAACATTGCCGTCAGCAGGATGGCAGGGGCTGCCGTCAGCGGGATAGCACAGGCAAGCATGCGTCGGATGGTCATATGGCTATCGTTTTGGTCCTGCAATATACTATTTTGGTCCGCGGGGTAAGGCGACGGAAGGGCGGTGAAACAAATCGAATAAAAAATGATTAGAATTTGATAAGTCGGCCGGGGTTATTAAATTAAGTTGCCGGGGTGAGTAAGCTAACAATGATCATCGTCCCAGCCCTTGGGATCGTCCTGGCCTTTGGGATTATCCTGGCGGCCGGTGCGGCCACCGGGGCCACCGCGCAGGATGCCGGCGCCTTGCATCGCAGTATCAAGGTGGTGACCGATGTGATGGTCCATGATATTTTTTCCCCGCCCGTAGCCAGCCGTATCTATGCCTATGTCAGCGTGGCGGGCTATGAGGCAGCGAGGGCGGGTGATGGCAGGTACCGGAGCCTGGCGGGACAGCTGTTTGGTCTTGACGAGGTGGCCGCGCCGGAGGCGCGCAAACGATATAATTTCTCGCTTTCCGCGATACAGGCGGTGTTGCTGACGGGTAAGGCCCTGGTCATATCGGAGGGCGCCGTCGAAGAATTCCGGCTTTACCTGTTGGATAGTATCCGGCGTACGGGTATGCCGGCAGACATCTATCAGAATTCTCTGAACTACGGAAAGGCGGTGGCGGAGCAGGTGCTGGCCTGGGCCGGGAAGGATCACTATAAGGAGACGCGGTCTTATCCTAAATACGATGTAGACGATGGGGCCGGCAGCTGGAAGCCGACGCCTCCGGTCTATATGCGGGCGATAGAGCCGCACTGGAGCGAGATGAGGACCTTTGTCATCGATTCGGCCAGGCAGTTCATACCGCATCCCCCGACGCCTTTCTCCGCGGAGAAGGGCAGCGCCTTTTACCAGGATGCGCTGGAAGTCTACCAGGCGGGTCTGCAGCTTACCGATGAGCAGAAGGCCATCGCGAATTTCTGGGACTGCAATCCTTTCAAGATGAACCAGAACGGGCATGTCATGTTCGCCTCCAAAAAAATCTCGCCCGGCGGGCATTGGATGAATATCACCGGCGTAGCCTGTCGCAGGGCCCAAGCCGATCTCATCCGTTCGGCAGAGGCCTATGCCCGTGTCGCCGTCGTGATCGCGGATGCCTTTATCAGCTGCTGGGACGAGAAGTACAGGAGCAGGGCGATACGGCCGGAGACTTATATCAACCAGTATATCAGTCAGGACTGGATGCCCTTGCTGCAGACGCCACCCTTCCCCGAGTATACCAGCGGGCACAGTGTGGTCTCAGCGGGCGCGGCCGTGGTGCTGGAGAGGTTGTTCGGGAAGCCGTTTGCTTTTGTCGATAGTACGGAAATGGAGTTTGGGATTCCGGAGCGTTCGTTCGCCGGGTTCAGGGGCGCGGCAGAAGAGGCCGCAATCAGCCGGTACTATGGAGGTATCCATTTCAAGCCGGCGATAAAATACGGGCTCGAGGAAGGTTACAGGATCGGGGAGTTCGTGGCGGCCAGGGTCAGGACCCGGGTTGATGGGCCGCCTGTTTACCATGCATATATTCCGTCGGCGTCATATTGAACTGGCGAAGAAAGTTGCGGGCAAAATTGCTTTGGGAGCTGAAGCCCACGCGGTCCGACACTTCGTAGATACGGTAGTCTCCGCTGGCGAGCAGTTCGGCGGCCCTTTTCAGCCGGGTAATATTGATCAGCTCGATCGGCGTCATGTCGGATAAGGCCTTGATCTTGCGATAGAGCGTAATGCGGCTCATCGTCATGATACGCGCCAGTTTTTCCACGTCCAGGTCTACATCTTCGATATTGCGCAGGATGGTGTCCTGCAGGGTCTCCAGGAAGCGTTCGTCGGCCTTTGTATGGGCCATGCTCCTGATGTGTATCAATGGGGAGCTGGCGAAGAACTCCCGCATCATATTCCTGTTCTTCAGCAGGCTGGCGATCTGGGCCAAAAGATGTTCCTTCGAGAATGGCTTTTCGATATAGGCGTCGGCACCCAGTTCGAGGCCCTCGCATTTTGCCTGGATGGTGTTTTTTGCCGTGAGCAGCACCACCGGGATATGGGAATGATCGACGGTGGATTTTATGATCCGGCAGAGTTCGAAGCCATCCATTTCGGGCATCATGACGTCGCTCACGACCAGCTGTACGGCCTCGGTCACCAATATGGAAAGGGCTTCCTTTCCGTTGGCCGCCTTCAGGATGGAATAGCGGCTATTGAGCGTCCTTTCCAAAAAATCGAGTATCTCTTCTTCATCGTCGACTAGCAGGATCGTTGGTAGCATGGTATTGGTGTTTTTTGGTTTTATTGGTTTCGTTCCCGCCCGGTGCGGTAGGCAGGACGAATAGAAAAGTATTTAGTCCGTCGCCGTTGTCCACTACGTATATGCTTCCCCGGTGCAGCTCTGCCAGGGATCTGGCCAGCGCCAGGCCGATACCCGTACCTTTTTGTTTAACCGTGCCTTTGAGCCGGTAGAAGGGGTCGAAGATCCGTTGTCTCATCTCGGCCGGTATCAGCGGGCCGTCGTTGGAAAACTCGATAACGAGCGGGGCGGGATGGTGGGTGCCTGCAGAAGGCGGCCCCTGGCGGAAGCGCACCAGCACTTTCTGTTCGCCATATTTTACGGCATTGCTGAACAGGTTGCTGAATATTTTGTTTAGCGCCTCTTCATCGGCCATCGCATAGTTGTCGTTCGCAGGATGTTCGAAGCGGTAGTCGAGCTTTTTCTTTTTGGCCATCGCCTCGAAGCTGAACCAGTTCTCCTGCAGCAGCGCGGTGATATTCACCCTTGTGAAGTCGAGGGAAAAGCCTTTCGTCTCCGTCTGCCGGAAGTCGAGGATCTGTGTCACCAGCGAGATCAGGCGGTTGGTATTCCTATCCATGGTATTGACGTCTTCCTTTATTTCGGGGATCTCGTCCACCCTTTCCCGCAGGTTGTCCACCGGCCCTTTTATAAGGGTAAGGGGCGTGCGGATCTCATGGGCTATATTGGTGAAGAAGTCGATCTTCGCCTCGTAGATCTCCTTTTCTTTTTTTATCTGGGTCCGGCGGTGATAGCTGAGGACGATATAACGGATCAGGAGCGTGGCGAGCAGGGCGTACAAAATATAGGCAATGGTGGTGGCCCAGAAGGGTGGCCGCACTTCGATGGCCAGCTGTTTCTCATAGATACCCCATTTTCCGCCGGTGGCAGCTTTGACCCGGAAGAGGTAGCTGCCCGGCGCCAGGTTGGTAAAATACACTTTTCGGTTACTCTTCAGATAGGTCCAGTCTTTATCGAGCCCTTCCATTTTATAGCTGTATTCCGTCCTTTCCGGAGCGGTGAAGCTCAGCGCCGTGAAGTCCAGGCTGAAGGAGGAGCGGTCATAGGGCAGGCGGATATGGTCCGTGTACAGGATCGATTGCCGCAGGATAGAGCTGTCCTCGCTGATGGTGAGCTCCCGGTTGTCAAGCTGGAAGCCCGTGATATAAACCGAGGGGGAATAGGCACTGGGAATGAAGTCGTCGGGATGAAAGGTGATCATACCTTTTACACTGCCAAAATATAATTTGCCGTCCTGGCCCTTGAACCCGGAGCTGTAGTTGAACTGGTCGTTGAGCAGGCCATTGGCCCGGGTAAAGACGGTGATCGGAATATTGCCGCGGTGAAGACAGGCCAGGCCCTTGGACGTACTGGCCCATACGTCCTTATTATTATCCTCGATCACTTTAAAGATGAAATTGCTGGGCAGACCTTCAGTCATGCCGAAGCTGGTAAAAGTCTTGCGGTCCGCAGCCAGCTTCCAGACGCCATCCCCTTCGGTGGAGAACCAGAGGTTGTGCTGGCTGTCCTCGCCAATAGCGTTGATGAAGCCGATACGGGCCCCGCCGCTGTCCGATGGCCGGTCGGCAAAGGCCCCGTGCGCCCGGGTAAGAGGATTGTAATAGAAGGTGCCGCTGCCATGGGTGCCCACCCAGATGGTTCCGTCATGCTCCTCCATCACAGATGCCACGAAAATACGCTTCGGCGTATAGGGCAGGGGAGTAAAATCGTTCGTCCGTTCCCGGTATAAATAGACGCCGTTGGAAGTACCGAGGACCATCCGGCCGCTGCCGGTGCGGATGATGCTGAGCACAAAATTACTTTTTAGCTGGTTGTCCGTAGGGCCGGCGAGATAGTGTTTTTTTACCTTACCCGAGCGGATATCCATCACGTCCAGACCGTGTTCGAAGGTGCCGATCCAGAGCTCGTCGCCTACAGCCAGCAACCCGTGGATATTGCTGTAGCAGATGTCGCTGGGAAGGCCGGTGGGGCGATACTGCGTGATGGCGCCCGTACGCGGGTCCAGTTTGTTGAGGCCGGCGTCTTCGGTGCCGATCCATATGTTATTGTTGTGGTCTTCGCAGATCTCGCGGACAGCGCTGCCGCTGATGGAGGTATCGGAGTTGTCGGGAAAATATTTCTGGAAAGAAGAGTACTGCCGGGAATAATAGTTAAGACCGCCGAAGAAGGTGCCGACCCAGACCCCGCCTTCCGAATCCTTGCAGAGTGTATAAACGGCGTTGTCGTTTAGCGAGTAAAGGTCCTGGAACTTCTTACGCAGGTTCGTGAAGGCATGGGTCTTCGTATTGAAGATGAAGATGCCGGATTCGGTGCCGAGCCAAAATTCTTCAGGGCCGTACCGGAGTATATCCCGCACGAAAACAGTGGTCTTGTCGGGGTTGTAGGTGAGGACATCCTGGTACTGGCCGCTGGATTCGTCGAAGCTCTTCAGTCCCTGGCTGGTGCTGCCGATGAGGAATTGATGGTTCCCTGCATACTCTATGCGCCCGAGCCAGCGGGAAGCCGGGCTGGGCGAATGGGAGAAAATGTCGAAGGAGGTAAATTTTTCCGAGGCGGAGTCAAATTTTTTTATAAACCCGTCATTGGTGGCGAACCAGATGCTGCCATCCCCGGATAGGCAGATGGAAGTAGCGGAGAAATAGTCTTTTTCGGGGAAATGGGTCAGCTTGCCGCTGCGCAGGTTATATCGATAGACATTGTTCAGGCAAAGGAACCAGAGGTTGTCGCCGTTGTCGCGCTGGATCCAGTTGATCTCTATGAGGGAGTCTACGACGCGGACGAGTTTTTCCGCTTTTTCGTCGAAGCGGAAGAGGCCGTTTTGCCCGCCCACCCAGAGCGTTCCTTCCTTGTCGCAGTAGAGGCAGTGGATGAGGTCATTGCCCTGTGCTGCCGTGTTGTTCGTATAGCGGGTAAACAATTTGAAGTGGTACCCATCGAACCGGTTGAGCCCTTCCCTTGTGCCGAACCAGAGGAAGCCGCGTTTATCCTGGGCGCTGCAAAAGACGGTGCTGTTGGAGAGACCGTTCTCGACCTGGTAGTGCTTGAAATAATACGGCTGTGCGTACGCGCACAGCGTGCAAATAAATGCAGCGAAACAAAGGGTTGATATGGCAGCTAATCTGGAATGTAACATTTTGATCAAATTATGATACGGTGTGAATCAACGGCCTCGTACATAACTTTTACTTTCGATCAATGATTAAAAGTAGGGAATTACACTGAAATTATTCATTTCTGTAAACGTTTGCATTCCATTAGTAACTAACAATTAATTGCTGTATGAAACTCACCCAGGAGTATTTTCTGCATAGGATGGGGTTTCTCCTGATCCCCATTTTTTTCCTCACCTTTTATTTACCGGCATTTTCGCAGTCCAATGTGAAAATCAAAGTGTCCGGTACCGTCACTGACAGCGCCGGGGCGCCGATGGGCCAGGTGACCGTCACCGAAAAAGGAACTCCCAATGCGACCGGCACCGGTGCGGATGGGAAATTCACCATAGCCGTTTCAGGTGAAAGGTCGGTACTCGTGTTCACCTCCGTCGGCTATACCCCCTTTGAACAGCGGGTGGGTAGCAAAAAGGACTTTAAAGTATCCCTTGAGGCGGCTAACAAGGAAATGAATGAAATCGTCGTCATCGGTTATGGCACCAAGCGGAAGGAGTCACTGACGGGCTCGATCGCTACGGTGACGGCAAAAGACATCGGGAGGGTGCATGCGGGATCGACGGTCAGTTCCGAGCTGGCCGGCAAACTGCCCGGGGTCACTTTCCGCATGCCGGACGGCCGGCCTGGCGCAGCAGCCAATATACAGATCCGGAATATGGGTACGCCCCTGTATGTCATCGACGGGATCCAGCAGGACGAGACGCAGTTCAACAATATCGCGCCCAACGATATCGAAAGCATATCCGTCCTGAAGGATGCATCCGCCGCCATTTATGGCGTCCGTGCGGCGAACGGGGTCGTCGTGGTCACCACCAAGAAGGGGCTGGCCGGGCGGAACAATATAAATGTGGATGCCTATGCGGGGATGCAGAGCTGGACCCGGTTCCCGAAAGTGCTGACCAATTCCTACGACTATATGTCTTACCGGGCCGATGCGGAGATGAATAGTTTCGGCTCTACGAATATCACCCAGGCCGTACTCGACAAATACAAACAGGGTGAAGCCGCGGGGCCGCAGTACAGGAGCTTCGACTGGAGAAGCTATGTCATGAGCAATAACAATGCGCCGCAGCGTTCGATCAACGTAAATATCAACGGTGGATCGGATAAGGTCAATTACTATGTATCCGCTACGAATTTTTTCCAGAATTCCGTGCTGGGTAATGAATACAAATTCGGCCGGACGAATCTGCAGGCGAACGTAACGGCCAAGATTACCAGCGGTCTCAAAGTGGGGGTAGATATCAACGGTCGTTCCGAATATAAGGAGAATCCGGGAGTCCCCGGCTTCGACGATTATTTCCTTGCCCGGCTGGCGATCCTGCGAAATACCCCGCTGGAGCGGCCTTATGCCAATGACAACCCCGCCTATCTGAACGACCTTGGCCCGCACCTGGAGTCGAACTATGCCTTTTTGCACAAAAATCTGGCGGGGGTATACCGCAGCGACAAGCGCGTCGTCCAGGCAAATATGTTTGCGGAGTATCAAATACCGGGTGTCAGGGGACTTAGTGTAAGAGGCGTCTATTCTTATTACTATGCCGACTATGTGCTGAATAACCAGGAGTATACCTACAAGGCTTATACCTATCACCCGGATACGAAGACTTACGAAGTCACGGGCGGCAGTACCAACCCCTGGCGCGAACGCGAGCAGATAAAGAATATCAATATCACCCAGCAATTACAATTGAATTACAACAATACCTTCGGGGAACATACCATCAGCGCCACGGTCGTGTCGGAAAGGATCCAGGTGGACAACCAGCGCAACTGGCTGCATGCCTCTCCGATATCGAACAATCTTCCCCTGATCTATTTCCCGATTACGGACCAGTACCAGGATGCGGAAGAGAAAGAAGCCCGCATCGGCTATATCGGCCGGATAAGCTATAGCTATGCCAATCGTTATTTCCTGGAAGTCAGCGCCAGGCGCGATGCCAGCTACCTGTTCGCGCCGGATAAGAGGGTGGGTTATTTCCCCGGCGTATCCGGCGGCTGGCGGATCACGGAAGAACCCTGGTTCAAGGACCTCCTAAAAGGCTCCAATGTACTGACTGACCTCAAGATCAGGGCCAGTTACGGGCAGTTGGGGGATGACAGGACCATCACGGACGCCCTTACCGTGTTCGGCCAGCGGCAGCCGATCGTACCTCCATATGCCTATCTGTCGGGGTATAATTACAACCAGGGAACGGCCATCATAGACGGTAACGCGGTGACGGTGTCCCGTGACAAAGGCGTGCCGATCACCCGTGTGAGCTGGTCGAAGAGTAAGATCACCGATGTAGGTATCGACTTCAGCCTGCTGAACGGAAGGCTGACAGGGACCATGGATTATTTTTACCGGAAACGCACCGGACTGCTGGGCAACAAAAATGACGTAGTCGTTCCCGCCGAGCTCGGCTATACCCTGCCGCAGGAGAACACGAATTCGGACGCCCAATACGGCGAAGAGCTTTCCTTGAATTATAACGGGAGGATCGGGCAGTTCACGTTCAATGTGGGCGGCAACGTATCGTTCACCCGCAGCAAATTCCTGCATTCCTATAACCCGGTATTCAACAACTCGCTGGACCAGTACCGCAACAGCGCGGAGAACAGGTATCAGAACCTGGACTGGGGTTATACCGTCATCGGGCAATTCAAATCCATGGCCGAGATCCAGGGTTATAAAGTGGACATCGATGGCCAGGGGAACAGGACTTTGTTGCCGGGCGACCTGATCTATAAGGATTACAACGGCGACGGCAAGATTGACGGCAATGACGATCGGCCGATCGGTTTCGGCTATGGCAAACAGCCGAATGTCAACTTCGGGTTTACCATCGGAGCCGCCTATAAGAATTTTGATTTCCATGCCGACTTCTCCGGGGCGGGCGGCTATACCTGGTACCAGAACTGGGAGCAGCGCTGGGCCTTTCAGAATAACGGCAACCTGAACACGATCTTCGAGGACAGGTGGCACCGGCAAAACCCCTATGACCTGAACAGCGCGTGGGTCCCCGGTAAATACCCCGCCAACCGGTACAATGTGGGCAACTCCCACAGCGACTATTCGCATAACTCGACTTTCTGGCTGCACAATGTCCGGTATATCAGGGCGCGCACGATCGAGCTGGGTTATTCTATCCCGGGGAAGCTGCTGACCAAGATAAAAGTACAGCGGGCAAGATTCTACCTGAATGCGTACAACCTCTTCACGATCGACAATCTCCGGCAGTTCGGGGTCGATCCCGAAGTCGTGGATGACAATGGACTGCAATTTCCACAGAACAGGGTGGTCAACGCGGGCGTGAACCTCACCTTTTAATTGAACAACATCATTACTGAAATACAAAATATTTCAATGAAAAAGATCTTCATACTAACGATGCTGGGTGCGCTGACGGCTGCATCCGGGTGCAAGAAGGACAGCAATTTTCTGAACATACCGCCGATACAGGTGATACCCACCGACGTAGCCTTTTCCGATCCGGCGCTGGTGATCTCCATATTGGGCGACCTCTACAACAGACAGCTCGATTTCTCTTCGCTGGACGGTTATCAGCTCGACCCGAACGATCCCAACAGCGGCATACCCGGCTGGCGCAGCTTCGCGGATTTCGGGGAAAGTTTCCCTTCGGAAGCCGGCAGCTATTCTATCGTAAAGAATACGAGCTGGAACTATAATTCCTGGTGGACCTGGGACTATTCCTATATCAGGGACCTCAACCTGTTTATCCAGCGCGACAGCGCGGCCACCAAGCTGGCGGATGCGGACAAGTCCAGGTTCCTCGCGGAGGGCAGGTTCCTTCGCGCCAATTATTATTTCGAAATGGTCAAACGAATGGGTGGCGTACCCCTGATCCTGCAGCCCTTAGAGTATGACTACAAGGGCAATGTCAGCGCCTTACAGTTCCCCAGGGCGAAGGAATCCGACATTTATGACTTCGTGATCAGCGAGGCCGAGGCCATCAAGAACCAGCTGCCCGCCGATGTCAACGAGAAGTCGAGAGCCACCAAGGCCGCGGCCCTGGCCATGGAAGCAAGGGCCGCCCTGTATGCGGGGTCCATTGCCAAATACGGCATCAGCACCCCGCAGGTAGCACTGCCCGGTGGAGAAGTGGGCATCCCCGCGAGCAAGGCGACTAGTTATTATACGACAGCCCTGAGGGCGGCAAACGAGATCATTAGTGGAGCCGCCGGCTCCTATAGCCTGTATAAGGTGCTGCCGGACCTTTCAGATAATTTTGCGGCCATTTTCACCGATAAGAGCAGCGTCAACCAGGAGGCGATATTCATCGAGGACTTCAAGGCGAATGCCGGGAAGACCCACGCCTTTACTACCAACGACCAGCCCTATTCGATCTCGGACGAAGGCGGCGACGCGGGCCGTCTCGATCCGTCGCTGAACCTGGTGGAGTCTTTCGAGAAACTGGATAATACCTACGCGCCGATACCGGCAACGGACGGCGGCGGCAATCCAATATACTATACGAACCAGCAGGATATCTTCGCCGGCAGGGACGCGCGCCTGGCGGGTACCGTAATGTTGCCGAACGCCCTGTTCAAGGGCAAGCACGTCGATATATGGGCTGGCTACCAGCTGGCGGACGGAAGCATCGTCACCAGCGACGAGGCCGGCAACCTGAAAACGCTGCCCGGAGGCACTGCGCCCGTACAGGTGGTCGGCAAAGATGGACCGGTCAACGGACTCGAGTTCAGGACGCAGTCGGGATTCTATATCCGCAAATACATCGACCCCACGGTGGGCAGCGGCAGAAGGGGCAGGGGCAGCGACGTGCCGTTCCTCCGCTACCGGTTCGGAGAAGTGCTGTTGAACGCGGCTGAGGCGGCCTTCGAGCTGGGGCAGCCCGATGTAGCGGCAGGGTTTATGAACCAGGTAAGGGCGCGTGCCGGGTTGACGGTACCCCTGGTCGCAGGGGATATCACCTTTAACCGGATCGTACACGAAAGAAGGGTAGAGCTGGCCTTCGAAGGACATATCCTCTTCGATATGAAAAGGTGGAGGATCGCCACTTCCGTATGGGACGGCCAGCCGATGAGCAAGGCCGACCTGCTCAGCAATATCGGCAGCGCCACGAAGCGGAATACACAGCCCTGGGGATTGTGGCCGTATAAAATATATAATCCCGGCAACCCCAATGACGGCAAGTGGATCTTTAAGGAGACCCTCCCGGCGGCCGTCACGGGCTTTGACTGGTTCAGGCTGGGCAACTACTATTCCGCTATCAACGATAATATCCTGGCGGCAAATCCCAAGCTCGTCAAACAACCCAATCAGTAAGTTTTTCGGTTTCATCAAAAATCGTTCGACATGAAAATCAAATTCATTCCCATATCGCTCGCCGCCCTACCGCTCGCCGCCCTGATCTTTGTCTTGTCCGCCTGTCAGAAGGATAATTATAAGGCGCCCTCGGCTCAGCTGTCCGGCCAGCTGCAGTACAAAGGAGAAAGCATCGGCGTGGAGAGGAACCAGGTGCCTTTTCAGATCTATCAATACGGCTTTGGGAAGGTGGGACCCATCAACGGGACCTTCGCCCAGGACGGCAGCTACGCAGCGCTGCTTTTTAATGGCAGTTATAAATTTGTCATACCCCCCGGACAGGGACCTTTTATCTGGAAGCTCCTGGCCCCCGGCGTTCCGGACAGTCTCGGCATCACCATGAACGGCAGCCAAACCCTGAACATCGAGGTGACGCCTTACTATATGATCCGCAATCCGCAGCTCAGCGCGGCAGGCGGCAAGGTGACCGCCGCCTTCAAAGCCGAGAAGATCATCGTGGACGCCAATGCAAAGGATATCGAGCGGGTGAGCCTTTATATCAATACCGGGCAATTTGCAGGTACGGACAATATTGCCGCCGCAGACCTTGCCGGCAGCGCCATCACGGACCCGAACAATATCAGCCTGCAGGTGACCATTCCCGGTATCACACCGGCGCAGAACTATGTATATGCCCGTATCGGGCTGAAAATTGCCGGCGTGGAGGATATGATTTTTTCGCCCTTGCAAAAGTTAAGTTTCTAAATTGCAGGTATGAAAAACATCGTATTCGGATTACTTGGGTTCCTTTTTTTGGGGCATAGTGAATTGTGGGCGCAAAACCACTGGTACACGCCCCGCAGGGCGCCCTTGTCGCCCGAATTTTTTACAAAGCTGCCGGTGACGGCATTCGACCCCGGGGGATGGCTGCGCAAACAGCTGGAGCTGCAGCGGGACGGGCTGATGGGCAACCTTGGCGGAATCAGCATCTGGCTTCAGAAAAAAGACAATGCCTGGCTGAACAAGGAGGGAAAAGGGAAACTGGGATGGGAGGAGCTGCCTTACTGGCTGAAAGGCTATGCGAATACGGCCTACCTGTTGAAAGACACGGGTATGATCCGGGAGGCGAAGTTCTGGATCAACGCGGTGCTGGGCAACCAAAGGGCGAACGGCGATTTTGGCCCGGACAGGATCAACAAGGGCAGCCGCGATCTGTGGACGAATATGCCGATGATCTGGTGTCTTCAAAGTTATTACGAATATAGTGGGGATAAGCGGGTGCTTGGTTTTATGAGCCGCTATTTCAAATACCAGCTGAGTTTGCCCGATGATCATTTTCTCGAGGACTATTGGGAAAACAGTCGCGGAGGGGATGATCTGTACAGCGTTTATTGGCTTTACGATCGCACAGGGGAAAAATTCCTGCCGGACCTGGCGACGAAGATCGACCGCAATACGGCCAACTGGCGGCAGGCGCGCAATTTACCCAACTGGCACAACGTGAATATAACGCAGTCGTTTCGGGAACCCGCCACCTATTATCTTCAAAGTCATCAGCCCGCGGACCTGCAGGCAAGTTATACTGACTTTGCCCTGGCCAGGGAGCTCTACGGGCAGGTGCCCGGCGGCTTGTTCGGTGCGGACGAAAACGCCCGGCGGGGATATGACGACCCGCGCCAGGCCGTCGAGACCTGCGGGATGGTGGAACAGATGACCTCGGACCAGTTCCTGCTTCGTATCACAGGGGATCCCGGGTGGGCGGATAATTGCGAAGACATTGCTTTTAATACCTTTCCGGCGGCCTTCATGCCGGACTACAGGAGCCTGCGTTATCTGACCGCGCCGAATATGGTGGTCAGCGATAGTAAGAACCATGCGCCGGGTATCGCGAACGAAGGGCCGTTCCTGATGATGAACCCTTTTAGCAGCCGGTGCTGTCAGCACAATCATGGGGCGGGCTGGGCCTATTATGCGGAGAATGTGTGGATGGCCACACCCGACAATGGGCTGGCTGCTCAGTTGTATAGTGAAGGGACCGTTCGGGCGAGGGTGGGGCAGGGGCAGCGGGTGAGCCTGGAGGAAAAGACCCGTTATCCTTTTGAGCAGCGGATAGATATTGCCGTGAGAACAACCGGTTCGGCGTCCTGGCCTTTATACCTGCGGGTACCTGCGTGGTGTAAGGATCCGGTGGTAAGCGTAAACGGGGAGCTTCAGGCAGGCAGCCTGGTTGCGGGCAGCGCGGCAGCGGGCGGATACCTCCGGCTGAACAGGGCCTGGAAAGACGGCGACAAAATTGAGATCGAACTGCCCATGCACCTTTCCGTTAGGCGGTGGGACAGGAATAAGAACAGCATCAGCGTGGACTACGGCCCGCTGACCTTTTCGTTGCTTATCGGCGAAAGGTATGAGCAAAAGGGCACAAAGGAGACGGCCATCGGCGATTCGGGTTGGCAGGACAGTGCGGATGCCAGGAAATGGCCGAGTTATGAGATCTATCCTACGACCGCCTGGAATTACGGGCTGGTGCTCGACGGGCAGGGCCCGGATTCATGGTTTACGGTCGAGCGGCGCTCGTGGCCGGCGGATAATAACCCGTTTACGAACGCGGCGGCGCCCCTCGTGCTGCATGCGAAGGGAAAGAAGATACCCGGTTGGACGACGGATCAGTATGGGCTTTGCGGGTTGTTGCCGATGAGCCCGGTCTATAGTGCGGGGCCGGAGGAAGATCTGACGCTGGTGCCGATGGGTGGGGCGAGGCTGAGGATATCCGCTTTTCCCGTTATCGGCGGAGCGCTGGTCAATCCTTTGCTGCCATCGGGACCCGACCCATACAGCTGTTACAAAGACGGCTATTACTATTACACGCATACCATGGGGGACAGGATCGAGCTGTGGAAGACAAAAAACATAGCAGACCTGCGGACCGCGCCGCATAAGACAATATTTAAGCCGCAGCCGGGGATGCCTTATTCGAAAGACGTCTGGGCGCCGGAGGTCATGTACCTGGATGGAAAGTGGTATGCCTATTTTGCGGCGGATGCAGCAGGTAACAATGGCCACCGGCTATGGGTGCTGGAAAATTCCAGCGCCGATCCCTTCGGGGGCGAGTGGGTGATGAAGGGTAAGATCAGTGACGCCACAGACCATTGGGCCATCGACGGGGATGTGTTCAAATACAAGGACAAGCTGTACATGGTATGGTCGGGTTGGGAGACGGGGGTCAACCGGGAGCAGGATATTTATATCGCGCGGTTGTCGAATCCCTGGACCGTGGCGACTCAGCGCGTGAAGATCAGCAGCCCCGGTTATGCATGGGAAAAGCATGGAGATATGCATAATCCCGGGGAGCCCGCGCATATTGACGTCAATGAGGGCCCCCAGTTCCTGCAGCACGGCAACGATCTTTTTGTGGTCTATTCGGCCAGCGCCTGCTGGACGGACACCTATGCGTTGGGTTTGCTAAGGCTGGCGCCCGGCGGTGATCCGCTGGACCCCGCGGCCTGGACGAAGAGCGCGGAGCCTGTATTTCAGCAGTCGCCGGCCAATGGCGTCTATGCTACGGGACACAATTCCTTTTTCCTCTCGCCGGACGGCAGGGAAAACTGGATCCTCTACCATGCCAATTCGAAGCCAAACGAGGGCTGTGGGAGGAACCGGTCTTCGCGTGCGCAGCCTTTTTCCTGGAATGCGGACGGGACGCCTGATTTCGGCGAGCCCGTGAAAGAGGGGCTGCCTATTGCGGCGCCTTCGGGAAATTAAAATACAATAAATATATGTCCATGATAAAAAAGTTTTTTCTCGGAGCCTGCCTGCTTGCCGGAGCCACGGTCGTCGCACAGCGGAAGGCTCCTGCGTATCCTCTGATCACTCACGATCCTTATTTCAGCGTTTGGTCGTTCACCGATACCTTGAATGCGTCCCCTACGCGTCATTGGACAGGGGCGGAACAGCCGCTGACGGGCATGGTCAGCGTCGACGGGAAGGTCTACAGGGTGATCGGAGTCGTTCCAACGTCCGATGCGATTGTCGGGGCGGGTGTGCAGCTGGAAAGCTCCATCACGGCTACCCGGACGCGTTATACCTATGCCTGCGGGCCGGTACAGGTGGACCTTGACTTCGTCTCTCCTTTGTTGCCGCAGGACCTGGAGCTATTGTCCAGGCCGGTGACCTATGTGAGCTACCGGGTGAAGGCAACGGACGGCCGGTCGCATGCGGTGGAGGTATATTTTGCCGCCAGCAGCCGGCTGTCTACCAATGTGCCGGCGCAGGAGGTGGTGGCGACAAAGTATATGAGTTCAGGGCTCAGCCTCCTGAAGGTGGGGACCAAGGCCCAGCCCGTGCTGGCAAAAAAAGGCGATGACCTGCGGATCGACTGGGGTCATTTGTACGTGGGGGTTGTTGCCCGGCCCGGGGTGAAACAGTACATCAGCGACGCCGCGCCCGCCACCACCGCCTCTACTACCCCCACTACCGGCAAAGACCTGGTATTGAATACCCGCGTCGACCTCGGCCGGGTGGGCGCCACAGAAAAGGAGCAGGTGTTCCTGGTAGGGTATGACGACGAGTGGTCGATACAATACTTCCAGCAGAACCTGCGGCCCTGGTGGAGGAACGATCCTTCTGCCACGATCGAAAAGGTCATGGCGAAATCGGCATCGGAATATACAGCCGTGCTGGCCAAATGCGATGCCTTCGACCACAGTCTCTATGCCGACGCGGAGAAGGCGGGTGGAAAGAATTACGCCGAGCTTTGCGTGCTGGCCTTCCGGCAAAGCGTTGCGGCGCACAAGCTGGTGAAGAGCCCCCAGGGGGATCTGCTCTTCCTGTCAAAAGAGAATTTCAGCAATGGCTGTATCAATACCGTCGATGTTACCTATCCATCGGCGCCCTTATTCCTCGTGTATAATCCCGAGCTGATGAAGGGGATGCTGAACGGTATCTTTTATTTTACCGAGAGCGGGAAGTGGAAGCGGCCGTTTGCCGCCCATGACCTCGGAACCTATCCGCTCGCGAATGGCGAGATCTATGGGGAGGGCATGCCGGTCGAGGAGTCGGGGAATATGACGATACTGGCGGCGGCGATCGCCAGGGTGGAAGGAAATGCCGAGTATGCCAGGAAACACTGGGCGGCGTTGAGCAGCTGGGCGGACTACCTCGTAAAGGAAGGTTTCGACCCGGCCAACCAGCTTTGCACGGACGACTTTGCCGGTCACCTCGCACGGAATGCCAACCTCTCCGCAAAGGCCATTGTCGGTATCGGCAGCTATGCCCTGCTGGCCGGTATGCTGGGTGACCAGGCGACCGCTGAAAAATACCGGGCCATCGCAAAGGACATGGCCGGCCGTTGGGGCGGTATGTGCGACGAGGGGGATCACTATGCCCTCACCTTCGACAAAAACGGTACCTGGAGCCAGAAGTACAACCTGGTCTGGGATAAGGTGCTGGGGCTGGACCTGTTCCCGGAAGAGGTATTCCGCAAAGAGGTGAAATTCTATTTGAGCAAACAAAACGAATACGGATTGCCGTTGGATAGCCGCAAGACCTATACCAAGTCCGATTGGATCATCTGGACGGCGACGCTGGCCAGCGACCGCCAGGATTTCGAGGCGCTCGTCAGGCCGGTATACAAATATGCGGTCGAGTCTTCCTCCCGTGTCCCGCTCAGCGACTGGCATGAGACCACGAATGGCAAAATGATCGGCTTCCAGGCACGGAGCGTCGTAGGTGGCTATTTTATAAAGGTGCTGGCAGAAAAATTAAAAAAGGGTGCGACGTCCGCGAAGGTCTGGACGGCGGAAAAGGCCAACGCCTGGTACGGCGAGCACCCCTGGCTGACGGGCGCCAACTATATCCCGCAAAACGCCATCAATCAATTGGAGATGTGGCAGGCGGATACTTTTGATCCTGCGACTATCGACAAAGAGCTGGGCTGGGCCGAAGGCATCGGCTTCAACACGCTGCGGGTGTTCCTGCATTCGGTGGCCTGGAAGGAAGACCCGGAAGGTTTTAAAAGCCGGGTGGACAAATTTCTGGGAATCGCGGCGGCTCACCATATCCAGCCCCTGTTCGTCTTTTTTGACGACTGCTGGAACAAGACGCCTAAGCCGGGTCTGCAGCCGGCCCCAAAACCCGGTATACACAATAGCGGCTGGGTCCAGGATCCCGGGCAGCCGGCGTCTAATGATACCAGTAAGTTCCCCCTGCTCGAAAAATATGTAAAGGATGTTCTCGGCCGCTTCGGGCACGACAAACGGATCTTATTGTGGGACCTCTACAACGAGCCCGGCAACAACGGCAAGGGGGATTCCACGCTGCCCCTGCTGAGCAAGGTCTTTGAATGGGCAAGGGCCGTAAACCCCGATCAGCCCGTCAGCGCAGGGCTTTGGAGCTGGGACCTGGAGAAGTTGAACGCCTTCCAGGCGGCGAACTCGGATGTCATTACCTATCATTGTTATGACGAACTGCCGCAGCACCTGCGGGTCGTACAGCTGTTGAAGGCCGGCGGCAAACCCCTGATCTGTACGGAATATATGGCCCGGACCCGGAACAGCCGTTTTGCCACGATACTGCCCATGTTGAAGCGGGAGCATGTGGCGGCGATCAACTGGGGTTTTGTGGATGGCAAGACCAACACCATTTACGCCTGGGACAACCCCTTGCCGGACGGGAGTCAGCCGATAGAATGGTTCCATGATATATTCCATAAGGACGGAAGCCCTTACCGGCCCGACGAGGTGATGCTGATCAGGAAGTTAAACGGCGTTCGCTGACCATGAGCAACCGGATCTCTAAAGTGACCATCCTGGATATTGCGCGCGAGCTGAATATTACAGCCGCGACCGTATCCCGCGCCCTGAACGACCACCCGGGTATCAGGGATACCACCAAGCAGGCGGTCCGGGACACCGCTGCCCGGCTGAACTACCGGCATAACAATATTGCCTCTTCGCTCAGGCTGGGCAAGTCAAATATTATCGGCGTCATCATTCCCAGCGCGGAGACTAATTTCTTTGGGTCTGTCGTACACGGAATAGAGAAGGTGGCGAATGAGAACAACTACAATGTGCTCATCTACCAGTCCAATGAGCTTTACGAATACGAGAAGAAGGGCATCCAGACCTTTTTGCAGTCGCAGGTAGACGGGGTCCTGGCGTCCATCAGCAAGGAGACGATCAATCTCGACCACTACAGCGAGATCAGGAACCGGGGCATCCCGCTGGTCCTTTTCGACCGGACGAACGACAGGCTTGGCGTTTCTTCCGTGGAGGTGGATGATTTTTCCGGCGCATTCCAGGCTACGCGTCATCTTATTGAACATGGATGCCGCCGTATCGCCCATATCGCCGGTCAGCAGCACGTAAACATTTTCAACCTGCGGTTGAAGGGCTATATCGAGGCGCTGAATGTACATGGGATCCCCCTGGATGATGACCTGATCGCGTTTGGGAAGGTCAGCGTCGAGTCGGGGAGGGATTGTATGAAGAAACTGCTGGAGGGGCCGGTGGTTCCGGATGCCGTCTTTGCCGTGGAAGATTTTACCGCGCTGGGGGCGATACAGGCGATAAAGGCGGCGGGCCTGCGGATTCCCGCCGATATTGCCATCATTGGATTTGCGAATGAGGCGTTTGGAGAATACCTAACGCCTTCGTTGTCGACGGTGAACCAGCAGACGGTCGTCATGGGAGAGGAAGCGGCGAAGCTGATGTTCGGGTATTTACGCGGCGGGATGGCTTCGGATATGCCGCCGAGGAAGCTGGTGTTGAAACCGCAGTTGATCTGCCGCGAGTCGAGTGTAAAATTTTTATGATGATCCCGGGCCCATCACACTGATAATCAATAGCTTGAAGATTTGACGTCAGTATGCGCGATTTTGGAGTAATTTTGATCAGTTTCTTTTTTTACTTCTTTGTTGAGATTTCACCATAGCGATAAAAAATCATTTTTATGGCTGAAATGAACTTGACGAACGCGCTCAACCGAGTTGGTCAGACAGACCGCAAGGATGCCTGGTGGATCTATCCTTTGCTCGTTTTCATCGCTTTATTTTCGTTTGTGATTTATGCTACCTGGGCGGCGTTCCAGGGCAGGCATTATTACTTCGGACCTTATCTCTCGCCATTGTATTCGCCGGCGATCGTTGGGGATTCGCCGCATAGTTGGTTTGGCCGCAGGCCGGGTTGGTGGCCCTGGTCGCCGGCTATCCTTATCCTATGGGCTCCGGGTCTTTTTCGTCTTACCTGCTATTATTACCGTGGAGCGTACTATAAAGCATTCTGGGCGGACCCTCCGGCCTGCACCGTTTCCGAACCGAGAAAAAAGTACCGCGGAGAAAATTCGTTTCCGCTGATTATACAGAATATACACCGTTACTTCCTTTATATCGCGTTGTTCTTTTTGGTTTTTCTTTCTTACGATGTTTGGAAAGCGTTCTGGTTCACCGATCCGGTTAGGGGTGGAAGATCCTTTGGCATCGGCGTAGGCACCCTGGTACTGGCTGTTAACGTCGTCTTCCTGGGGGGATATACATTTGGCTGTCACTCATTACGCCATTTGGTCGGGGGGATCAGAGACCGTCTTTCTTCGTCGCCCCTCCGACGGAAAGCATACCTGTGTGCAGGCTGCTTTAACCGGAAGCATATGCTATGGGCGTGGATGAGCTTGTCCTGGGTCGCATTTTCGGATATCTATATACGATTGTGTTCTATGGGTATCTGGCGTGATTGGAGAATTTTATAATGCCGTCATACGACACATATAATTACGATGTGCTTGTCATTGGGGCCGGAGGCGCCGGCCTCAGGGCCGCCATAGAAGCGTGTGCCCGGGGCGTCACTGTGGGCCTGGTTTGCAAATCCCTGCTTGGGAAGGCCCATACGGTAATGGCTGAAGGCGGCATTGCCGCGGCACTGTCCAATGTTGATGACCGGGACAACTGGAAGGTACACTTCGCCGATACCATGCGGGGAGGACAATATCTCAACAACTGGCGCATGGCGGAATTGCATGCGAAGGAGTCTCCCGGCTGTGTGCGGGAGCTCGAGGCGTGGGGCGCCTTATTCGATCGTACAAAGGATGGCAGGATCCTGCAGCGGAATTTCGGCGGGCATAAATACCCAAGACTTGCTCATGTAGGTGATCGGACGGGATTGGAAATGATCCGTACGCTTCAGGACCATGGCATTTACCAGGGGATGGAAGTCTACATGGAATGCACGATCACTACGCTTCTCAAAGATGGCGACCGCATTGCCGGCGCTTTTGGATTCGAAAGGGAGAAGGGGAAGTTTATAGTGTTTCATTCGAAGACTGTGATATTGGCAACGGGCGGCATTGGCAGAGCTTATAAAATTACGAGCAATAGCTGGGAATATACGGGTGACGGCCATTCTCTGGCCTATCATGCAGGTGCAGAGCTCATAGACATGGAATTCGTTCAATTTCACCCCACCGGGATGGTATGGCCTCCGAGTGTCCGGGGCATCCTTGTTACAGAAGGGGTCCGCGGAGAAGGGGGGATCCTGCTCAACAAAACAGGCCGCAGGTTTATGTTTGACGATATTCCCGAATTGTACCGGAATCAAACTGCAGACAACGAGGAAGAGGGTTGGAAATACACGCAGGGCGACAAAAATGCCCGGAGACCTCCGGAACTTCTTACCCGGGATCACATAGCCCGTTGCATTGTCCGTGAGATTAAAGAAGAAAGAGGAAGCCCGCACCAGGGAGTATTTCTTGATATTTCCTGGATTAAAAATAGACTTCCCAATGCTGCGGAACATATAAAGAGGAAGTTGCCGAGCATGTACCATCAATTCATGAAACTGGCCGATATCGATATTACGAAAGAGCCTATGGAAGTAGGGCCTACTACTCACTACATGATGGGAGGCGTCCGCGTGGATGCAGATTCGCAAATGTCAAAAGTACCCGGCCTTTTTGCCGCGGGGGAATGCGCTGCAGGTTTGCATGGAGCAAACAGGCTTGGAGGCAACTCTCTCTCCGACCTGCTGGTCTTCGGCAAACGGGCAGGAGAATATGCGGCAAAATTTGCCCGGGAAAATGGGCCGGGCCGGCTGAATGACCAGGAAATTGCGATCGCTATGGAGCATGCGCTGGAGCCATTTGGCCGGACAGACGGGGGCAACCCTTTCCAGGTGCAATACGATTTACAGGAAATGATGCAGGACCTGGTCGGTATCGTAAGGAAAGAGGAAGAGCTGGTGCGGGCGTTGGATGAATTAAAAAAAATACGGGAACGTTCATGCACGGTAAGCGTTAAGGGCAACCGGGAATACAATGCCGGTTGGCATACTGCGCTTGACCTGGATAACTTATTGACGGTGTCGGAAGCTATTACCAGGGCGGCGATTGAACGAAAGGAAAGCCGGGGGGCGCATTTTCGGGAAGACTTCCCTGGCAAAGACGATAAAAACAGCAATTTCAACCTGGTTATTTTTCAAGGGGCCGCTAAAGAGATGCAGGTAAGGCGGGATACTGGCAGCGAAATACGCAGCGACCTGAAACAAATCATTGAGGAAATGAGATGAAATGCACATTCCGGATATGGCGCGGAGACGCAGTTGGTGGCCAATTTGAAAACTATGCCACCGACCTGGCCGAGGGCATGGTAGTGCTCGATGCTGTACACAAGATCCAGGCAGAACAGGCCAACGATCTGGCGGTCCGGTGGAACTGCAAGGCCGGCAAATGCGGATCCTGTTCTGCGGAGATTAATGGCATGCCCAGACTCATGTGCATGACGCGGCTCAGTGATCTGCCGCTTGACAAGCCGGTACTGCTGCAGCCGATGAAGGCATTTCCGCTGATCAGGGACCTGGTAACCGACGTCTCCTGGAATTTTCGGGTGAAAAGGAAGATTAAGCCATTCAAACCCCGGCCGCCCGACGCCAAAGATGGAACATGGAGGATAGCCCAGGAAGATATCGACAGGGTACAGGAATTTCGCAAATGCATAGAATGTTTTCTTTGCCAGGACACCTGTCACGTGCTACGCGAACATCAGCTCTACAACGAATTCATCGGCCCGCGCTATTTTGTGCACGTCGCTGCTTTGGAAATGCACCCGCTCGATGTGGAAGATCGTTTGGAGGATTTGAAGAAAGCCAATGGTGTTGGTTATTGCAACATCACCAAATGCTGCACAACAGTTTGCCCCGAGGGCATTACTATTACAGATAACGCTATCATTCCATTGAAGGAAAGAGTGATAGACAGGTTTTATGATCCGGTAAAAATGCTTTTCCGGAAATTTCATTTTCGAAGATCATTTAAATAACAAATTTATGTTTCAGCTTAAGCCGATCTCCAGGGCGAGCGTCCCTGCGGCGCTTGAGAAAGCAGAAAGATATCGCCTGCTGCATGAACCCTGGCTGACCGAGAGTATCTGCTCCGACATCCTCGATGCTGATCCCGGCAATCGTAAAGCAGTTGTCACCCTGCTATTGGCAATTACAGATCAATTCAATACATCTTCCATGAGTGATGTAGACCATGTAAGAGAATTGCTGTCTTCTGTTCCGGATGCCTATGAACGGGAATATTACTCAGGTATCATCTGCGAGCGTAAAGGAAAAGCCTACCTGAACAAAGGAAGACAGGAGAGTGATTTATTTGCCTATGACTGGTTACGGGATGCCATGGAACATTATGAGCGGGCGGAGGCTATTCGGCCCCCCAATAACGACGACGCGATCCTTCGGTGGAACACTTGTGTCCGGCTGATAAATCATCACCACCTGGAGTCGAGAAAAGAAGAGTATGTCGAGCCGCCGCTGGAATGATTTGACACGGGCCGGTAATGGCCAGCGGATAACAAGCCTGCAATTAATTCCCAAAATAAGCAATAACTCCATTTTAGGGAATTTTTATCTTAACGGGACCGCGGGGTCCTACCGAAATTTTGAATTTTATTTTTAAGTTTAAGAAATTGATATACATATAGTTGTACGGGTTTTTAGGATTATTTGCCGGGTAAGAGCTGGTCCGGTCTCTGTCTTGCCATAGTAGATATAACAAATAATCAAATCTAAAAATCCGTATTATGAAAAATCTCTACCTTTTACTCACCCTCAATCTTTCGGCTCTTGCGCTTGCCGCAGCACCGCTGGATTCCCTGGTGGTAAATAATGGCAATTGGAAAACTCCTACATCCTGGTCATCGGGCAGCATTCCCGCGAGCGGCGATTCCGTATTAATTCCTGCGGGATTTACGGTTGTAGTAAACAGTTCACTTAATTATTCCGCCTCTACTTTTCATATCGCAGTGTATGGTGCGCTTTATGTTAATCAAAGCGGAACTTTCAAATTAGGCGTAAATAGCATTATAACCGTATACACCGGGGGCATTATTAAGGCAGATCTAAGTGACAATGATCCGGCGCAGGGAACCATTCAGATCGGCGGCGTCGTAAAATTTAGCGATGCGGACGGGAAGAACATAGCCGGCCCTTCCTTTGCCAGCAGAACGACCGGTACCGATCCCATGGGTTTCTCATCATTTTCGCTATTACCCGTTGTTTTCATGAGTTTTACGGCCGTGAAGAATTCGGTTGACCAGGTGGAACTGACCTGGACGACGGCGTATGAAACCAACAATAAACAATTTGTAGTCGAAAAAAGTACCAATAGTGTTGACTGGCAGGAAATTGCCATTGTGCTCCCGGGAAATGACCTCCAAATCAATTCTTACCGGTACACTGACAAAACGACTTTGCAGGCTACCGTCTATTACCGGATCAAGCAGGTGGATATCGATGGAAATTACATGTACAGCGATTTAAAACTGATAAAGACGGATGTCAGTAGCAACAATGCCAGCATATTTTCCGCTAACAAGAATATTACTATCCGCCTGAATAGTGAAATAAAAAATAAAGTAGTAGTAAGATTGATAAATATGACCGGCATTGTATTGCAACAACGAAATTTTGACAATTCCTCCGCATCCATGACCTTTTACGCTGGTAATGTTCCAAGCGGCAACTATGTTGTCCACGTGATGGACAATACAGGATTGGTAGCGGTTAAGGAAGTATTCCTTAATTAGGAATGAGTATATATGTTTTTTTAGAGATGGTTATTTGTTAGTCCCGCTTTTTAAGCGGGATTTTTTTTGCGAATCAATTATTTACCAGGGGGGCGCTTCAGCTGAAGTCCTGAATTGCCTATCTTAGTCGCATGAGAAAATTGCTGCTCTGTCCTAAGACCCCGGCCATACCCGTGATTTGCCGCCCGGTCCTGCCGATCCTTTGCTGCCTGCTCCTGCCGGCGCTGACCATGCCCGCCCAAGCCCAGCTAAGCTCCCCGGAAAAAAAAGCCATCGCCTATATCAACGCCCACCTGGATTCGGCAAAGCAGCTATTGGTAGAGTCGGTTAACATTAATAGCGGCACGCTGAATATCGAAGGAGTAAAGAAGGTGGGCGCCCTGTATGCAGCCCGGCTGGAAAAGCTGGGTTTTACCATCGAATGGGTGAGCGAACCGGATAGCCTGCACCGTGCCGGCCATCTTGTCGCCACACACGTTGGAGCCGGCGGCGGCCCCAAAAAAAGAAAAAGACTTTTTCTCATTGGCCATCTCGATACGGTATTCGAGCCCGACATGCCCGCCGGGCCATTCACCATGCTCAATGACTCCACTGCCACCGGGCAAGGCGTCAACGACATGAAAGGCGGCGACGTCGTGATGATCACCGCACTGGAAGCCCTGCAAGCCGCAGGCCAGTTGAAGGATATGAACGTTATCGCCTATTTCACTGGTGACGAAGAGCGCTCGGGCAATCCCCATGCCGTCGCCCGCATGGATTTTATCGAAAGGGCTAAGACCTGCGACATCGCCCTGGGCTTCGAATCCGCTACCGGGCTCCACCAGGTGGCTGCCTCCCGTCGCGGCGCCAGCGGCTGGACGCTTGACATTACGGCTAAAACCGGCCACTCCGCCATGGTCTTCAGGGACAACTACGGCGACGGCGCCATTTACGAAGCGGCACGCATCCTTAACGCCTTCCGCGAACAGCTGGGCTCCGAACAATACCTCACCTTCAACCCCGGCTTTATCATCGGCGGTTCCGGGATAAAGATAGACGCACAGGATGCCAGGGGCGAAGTGGTCGGAAAGACAAACATTATTTCACCGGCCGCGCACGTCACCGGCGATCTCCGCTTCCTCACCGAAGCGCAAAAGCTTGCCGCCCGGCAAAAGATGCAGGCCATCGTAGCGGCAAGCCTCCCGGGCACGAACGCGACCATCAGCTTCAAGGACGGCCTGCCCGCCATGGAACCCACCCCCGGCAATCTTCAACTGGTGCAGGTGACGGATAAAGTGACAAAGGACATGGGTCTCGGCGAAACGACGGCCTGTGACCCCGGGCTCCGCGGAGCGGGCGACATTTCAGACATCGCCCATTACCTGGACTGCCTCGACGGACTGGGCGCGCCCGGAGAAGGGGCCCACAAGGCCGGCGAGACCATCGACCTGAAGGGATTTCCCCTGATGATACAACGCGCAGCAGTGCTGATGTACCGGTTGACACACTGAGCCTACCGGGATCATAGGTGAAAGCTAAATGGCATTTTTGCCATCCTCGATTTTCATTTTTTCCGACAGGTCATGAAAATATTGCGGGGACCATATTTTTAAGCGATCCTGATTTGGAATAAAACGTCTTATATCGTCCTTTACCCTGTCCATATTTATAGAATCTATTTTTTGCCATAATAGGTCCCTGAATTCTTTTTCGGTAATTGTGCTTTTCTTCCAATTGCCGCTGCCTACAGCTCGCGACAGGAAATGGGAAAGTTTTAGGGGTGTTCCTCTTTTAATATACCATTCCATGTCATACCAGTCACGTCCTTTAACGTTGTTCTGCCACTTGCGAAATAACAATGCGTGCATTTTCCCGGCAAACAGATCGGGTAAGGCAAAACATTTTACATAAAATGAGAAAGGTTGCGTCAGTAGCTTTTCTTCCGTATCAAAACCTAAAGGCGGCCGTTTGTCTACTTCAATTTTAATCTTAATATTGGCCACCTGTCCCATCCCTTGTTGTGGGAGTATCCCATCCAACACAAGTTCGTTCCAGATCGTTTCCGACTTTAGAAACGCCGATTCGACATTGGTTTGCACTGTCTTTGCCTTTTCACGAATCGAAACCTGCATTCCCTGGGAATTAAATTCTGTAATGATTGCTTCTATATAGGGTTGAAAGGAAAAACCGGGATCGTCAGCCAGTAGAGAAAAATCAAGATCTTCTGAAAATCGATCCAGGCCATAAAATATCCGCAGCGCCGTTCCTCCATAAAATGCCGCTTTCTCGTAAAAGCCGGCTCGATACAGACCGGCAAGTGCAACCTCTTGCATAATTTCGCGTAGAGCCGCCGTTGCCTGGTCCCTATCGGCAGGTTTGTAAGATTCAAGCCATTCTTTGATCATTGCTGTCGGATTGTTTGAGTCAACATGGATAATGAGTCCTTTTTAGGTGAAGTGGGTATCCAGCTTTCCATAATAGATATATCCAGGTTTTTGAGTGTATCTATGTCTATACGTAAATCTTTTTCTATATAGTTAAGCACATTAGACTTACTTCTGAATTCTACCCCTGCAGTAGTAATAATTTTATCAAATAGCGCCTTTTCAGGGGAAGCTATTAGAAATCGATGCTGCCTGTCTACTTCCACACTCCGTATGCCATAGCTATAATATGGCAAAGGCAACCGGGTATAACTATATACACCGAGGGGGGTAGAAAACCTGCGCTTAGCCTTAATTGTCACGGAAGTTATTTCATATACTTTTTCGGGGATCAAACCATAATATGATAAGGCACTTTCCAACGAAACGTAGCTTGGACCAAGGATATGATTGGCAATTAAGAATGGGTCCGGCTTCGAGGATGTGATCTTGGGGCCGGCAACATATAATCCTCTCTTTATCTGCTGCAATATTCCATCCCTGATCAAATAGTGGATCTTATCATTTGGTTGGCTATATTCCTTAAGGAGCCATGCCATCAAGTGATGAGGGATTGGATACGATGCGTATTGTTGTATGGATTGAGTAACTTCCATGACATAAATGTATAAATTTTATAAGATAATCTGAAATATTTCGGTTTTCTATGAATAATTTAGCAAATTGGCCTAATTTACCATCGGCTATGAAATAACAAAATAACCCATGAACAAAATTGCCATACTGTTTTTATTATCAACCTGCCCATTCCATATCTGCAAAGCCCAGGAATCCCAGCGCAAACAGGAAGTCGATTATGTAAACACCATCATCGGAACACCCTTTGCCGGTTTTGCCGAAGGCCTTGAAGGCGGGGGCACGCTGCCCGCTGTTGGCAGACCTTATGCCATGACAAATTTTTTGGCGCAAACCGGTGAAAGCAAGATGGGCCGCACCTCATATGTTTACGAAGATAAAAGCATCATGGGCTTTTTAGCCTCTCACCAGCCAACGGTATGGATGGGCGACTATGGTTATGTTTCTGTAATGCCGCAGGTGGGTGAACTTAAGCTTTTACCAAAGGAAAGGGCATTGACTTTTAGCCATAAAGATGAGGTGACCAGGCCTTATTATTATTCCGTTTTACTGGATGCCCCGGGTAACCAAAAGATAAAAACCGAGATCGCAGCCGCTTCAAGAGCTGCTATCTTTCAATTTACTTTTCCTGCTACTGAAAAAGCGCATCTTATTATACAGGGTATCAACTTAAATCCTGAGCTGAAGGACCCTTCCAATGACTATGAAGACAGGATTAGAAAGCTGAAAGGATATATAAAAATAGACAAGGATAAAAACGAGATCACCGGTTATAACCCCGATCGCATATCTGCACAACTGGGCCCTGAACTGCCCAACTTTAAAGGATATTTTGTCATTCAGTTTGATAAGAAAATAGAATCCTTCGGAACCTGGGATAAAACGTCGGTAAACCCTTCGTCCGTTGAACAATACGGAACAAGAATGGGCGCTTATGTCGATTTTACAACGCAGGAAGGAGAAAAGATAAAGCTTCGTATCGCCACTTCATTTATCAGCCTGGAGCAGGCAAGGGCAAACCTGGAAAAAGAAGTACCCGGCTGGGATTTTGATAAGCTTGTTGCTTCAACCCGCGCCGTATGGCAAAATGAATTAAGCCGTATTAAAGTGGAAGGTATCTCGGGAGATAAGAAAGCTATTTTTTATACGGCGATGTTTCATACCATGCAGTTTCCCCGTGAGTTTTCAGAATACGGGAAATATTACAGCGCCTTTGATGATAAAATCCATGATGGCATCTCTTATACCGATTATTCGCTTTGGGACACTTATCGTGCCTTGCATCCTTTGTTGCTGTTTACACAGCCGGACCGGGTAAACGGATTGATCACCTCGCTTCTCCAGATGTATGAGCAGGGAGGGCGCTTGCCGATGTGGCCCAACCCTGCTGAAACAAATATTATGATCAGTACACATGCTGATGCAGTGATTGCAGATGCCTATGTAAAAGGTTTTCGCGGTTATGATGTCAACCTTGCCTATGAAGCTGTATTAAAAGACGCAGTGGTGCCACCGGATAATGATACATTGCTCCCTTATGCCGACCGCGATAAATGGACGGGTTATGAAGCAAGGGCCGGTTTGACCGCTTTTAACAGCATAGGCTATGTGCCTTTTGGCAAAACAGCAGAATCCGTTTCACGTACCATTGAATATTCTTCCGATGACTATTCCGTAGCACAACTGGCAAAGGCGCTTGGTAAAACAAGTGATTATAACCGGATACTGCAATGGAGTAAAAACTATAAGAACTTATATGACCCGAAGTCAGGCTTTTTTATTCCGAAAAGGGCGGATGGTGAATTTTTACATTTCAATCCAGCCGATAAATTGGGCAGGCAGGATGGGTTTACAGAAGGTGATCAATGGACCTATCTTTTCGGCGCCATGCAGGATATACCCGGTATGATAGAGCTGATGGGCGGCAAGGACAAATTTGCAGCTAAGCTGGATGAAAACTTTGAAGGTAATCATTACCACCATGATAATGAGCCGGGCCATCATTATATATACCTGTATGATTATTGCGGCCAGCCATGGAAGGCACAGGAGTTAATAAGAAAACATACTACGGAAAACTTTCGCAACCAGCCACTGGGTATCAACGGCAATGAAGACTGCGGCCAGATGGCAGCCTGGTATATTTTTGGTGTGATGGGTTTTTATCCTGTTACACCCGCTTCGGGAATATATGCAATAGGAGCGCCTCAATTCCCGAAACTCACTTTGCATTACAAGGCAGGGAATCAGCTGAAAACATTGACCATTATAGCAGAAAACATTTCTGAAAAAAATAAATATATTCAACAGGTGACATTGGACGGAAAAGTCATTGAACATCCATTCATAACCCACGACGAAATTATCAGCGGCAGCAAACTGATTTTTAAAATGGGTCCTCAGCCTAACAAGAACTGGAAGTAAGATATTTTTTATAACTATTTATATCTTATTGATTATCTATGTTTCCTGCCCGCAAGGTTTACCCGGAAAATGGCTGTTTTCAGGTAACTTTTATTATATGCAATAAAAAGCGGACCTTTGCTGTACAACAAACATTAAAAAGATAAATGGGAAATTTTGGAGAAACAGTAGGTAAAAAGGAAAGAGACAAGAAAAAGTTGAAAAAACGCCAGGATAAACTGGAAAAGATGGAGGAACGTAAGGCAAAAGCCAGTAAGGGGAAAACCCTTGAAGAAATGATGGCTTATGTTGATGAAAATGGCAATCTTTCTCCTAAACCACCCGATTTGCGTAATAGGGTAAGGGTAAGAGCAGAAGATATGCAGATTAGTACCCCAAAAGCGAAGGAGTTCGATCCGGCTGATCTCATCAGAACGGGGATAGTAACATTCTTTAACGAGGCAAAGGGGTTTGGGTTTATCAAAGACTTGCAATCGCAGGAAAGCGTTTTTATGCACGTTAACCAATTATCTGAAAGGGTAAAGGAAAATGACAAAGTGATATTTGAAACGCAAAATGGCCCCAAGGGATTAAATGCCGTTAATGTTAAAAAGGCTGTGTGATATAAATCCTCAGCCTTATCTATTTTGATTGCTATTTCAGTCATATTTTTTGCTCATCCATCAAAATGAGTGTTGTCATGTTTTGCCATTGCCGGGTGCTATGCTGTTAAGCAAAACTGGTTTGGCATGAACTTGTTTGCGGAACAGGAAATTTTGCACTACGGATCATTTCCTCGATAGAGAGCACATCTCCCAGATTTGTTAGCCCCCAATCCTGGAGCTTTTCCAGGATAGCATAAAGTGACATCCCTTTTTCAGACAGGCCATATTCTACCCGTTGCAATTTGCTATCGTATTGTATCCTGATTACGAGCCCATCGTCTTCCAATTCATTGAGATGTTCGGAAAGCATTTTCCTGCTGATATTGGGAATGGCCCGGTAAAGTTCGTTGTACCGTAACCGGCTTGCCGAAAGATAACAAATGATGCAGGGCTTCCATTTGGTAGCAAATAATTTAAGCGTAGCAATGACAGCACATCGCTGGTTGAGTAGATGAGTTTCGGACTTGCTGGCCGGTAACCTTTTTGTTACTTGTTGTTTGGGCATACGCTGGCGTTTATCTTTGATGCAAAATACAAAACTTATGGAACACCATTTGGCCCAAATCAATATCGCGCGAATGCTTGGTCCGATAGACAACCCGGTCATGGCGGATTTCGTCGCTAACCTCGATGCCGTCAATTCGCTGGCCGAGGGCAGCGAAGGGTTTATATGGCGGTTGAAAGACGACAATAATAATGCTACTTCCATAAAAGTGTTTGACGACGAGTTTATTATTGTAAACATGTCTGTTTGGAAGGACCTTGACGCGCTGTTTCGCTTTACTTACCAATCTGCCCACAAGGAGGTTTTGGGACGCAGAGGAGAGTGGTTCCATAGAATGACAGACATGCACATGGCCTGTTGGTTCATACCCCGGGGACATAAGCCTGCCGTAGAGGAGGCAACGACCCGGCTTGATCACCTGAGAAAACAAGGCCCTACGCCATTCGCGTTTCATTTCAAGAAAAGATACACGGTAGAAGAGGCCCGCGGGTATACACCGGTTACCGCCCCCAATTTATAATTTCCCCTGAAACCTTTGCTCCATAAAAAAGTTGCCCGCTCCGGGGCAACTTTTCATGTCACTGGTGTGTGGGCAGTTTGCTAGGATTTTTTAAATTCTTGAAAAACATCCATTTCGCCGTCACCAGACACTCTGACGATTTTAATATCTGTTGCGTCTTCCAGGTGTACCAAATAAACCAGGTGATCAGGAATCTCTACTATCTCAACCACGGTGATGGCGAAATCGTAATAGCTACTCTTTACCACGGCGCGGATGTCACGGGGAAGCTTTTTTTCATCACAGAATATTAAAGAATACAGCCAACCGCCTTTTTTGCCATAATAGGACCGGCCTTTGAACCCATCCTGTATGAAGTATGCTAAGAAGCCTCCCTTTGTGGAGAACCATTTTTCATCTTTGGCATTGGCAAATCTACCTTTGAAATCTTTTAGCGCATGCAGGCTGATCGCGCTCGCACCCAATGTATTTTCGAGAGAATTATTAGAAGCAACTGCCGCAGGAGCAGACTTAATGTTGGCCCGGGCGCTTGCCAGGTCGGCTGGATTTTTGATATCCTGGGCAAGTACATGGCCGGAGAGGATTGCTGCCGATACGCAGCCGGCAGCAAATAGAAAAATTGATTTTTTCATGTTTAGAAAAACTTAAAAGTTGACAAAATTGTTTAGTCCCAAATTAACTGGCGATGACTAATAGGTAAGGCTGATTATTTGAGCTATTCCGGAATCCTTCCTTAAATATGAGTCGTGCCAGACACGCCGGGGGAAACAGAAATTATTGTTTTTAGGATTTTTTTATTTGCATTGAGCGCAACTTGCCGGCTAAAAAAGGTTTTTTATCAAAACTATTTGGCCGCTGACTATAGAAAACCTATCGTATCTTCAACACCAACCGTTAAACGCGCTACCGTGAGAAATTTCCTGTTTTTTGCATGTCTTCTTGCCTTTCCAATAACAAACCAGGCGCAAAAGAGGCCGGCGCCCGCAACAACCGCAGTGCCCCCCGCGCCAGCAGCGACTGCCGCACAGCCGGCCGGCCTTAACTCTTATTTCAAGCCGTTAAAATGGCGGAATATCGGGCCTTTCCGGGGTGGCCGGTCGGTGACGTCCTGTGGGGTGGTGGGTAACCCGCAGGTATATTATATGGGGACCACCGGCGGGGGCGTATGGAAGACTGACAACGCCGGGTGGACCTGGATGAATATCTCGGATGGGTTTTTTAAGACCGGATCGGTAGGCGCAGTGGCCGTGGCTGAATCCGACCCCAACGTGGTATATGTGGGGATGGGCGAGCATGCGCCGCGCGGCGTCATGAGTTCCTACGGCGACGGAGTATATAAATCCACCGACGCGGGCAAGACCTGGAAAAAGATGGGGCTCGACGGGACGAAGTTTATTTCCGCCATACGCATTCATCCGCAGAATCCGGATATTGTGTATGTAGCCGCACAGGGGGCCATGTATGGCGCTACGGAAGACCGGGGGATATACCTGTCGACAGATGGAGGGCTGACCTGGAAAAAGAGCTTATATGTAGACGAAAATACGGGTTGCGCCGATCTGAGCCTGGACATGAATAATTCCAGGATCCTGTATGCAGCCATGTGGGATTACCGGCGCCTGCCCTGGCAGATGCGCAGCGGAGGCAAGGGCAGCGGCCTGTATAAAAGTGTCGACGGCGGCCAGACCTGGGGCAAAATGGAGAAAGGTTTGCCCAAAGAGATGGGGAAGATGAGCATAACCGTATCCGGCGCCAATTCTAATAAAGTATATGCATTGATCGAGAGCGATACGGAAAAGGAAGAAGGCGGCCTGTTCGCCTCCGACGACGCAGGCAAAAACTGGCGCCGCGTCAGCACCGACCATCGTCTTGTTCAAAGGGCCTGGTACTATATCGAGGTGTTTGCAGACCCGCAAAATGAAAACATTGTCTACGTATTGAATTCCCCCGGCCTGAAATCAATCGACGGCGGTAAAACATGGTCCAATCTTTCCGGAACCCACGGTGATTATCACCAGTTGTGGATCAATCCCCGCAACGATAAAAACATGATCATCTCCAATGACGGCGGGGCGGCGGTTACCTTTGACGGCGGAACCCAATGGAGCACACAGAACAATCAGCCCACCGCCCAGTTTTACCGGGTGAACGCGGATAATCTCTTTCCCTACAATCTATATGGAGGCCAGCAGGACAATACTTCGGTCATGATAGCCAGCCGCAATACGACGGGGCGAAGCATCGGGGATAAGGAGTGGTTTTATTCAGCGGGCGGTGAAAGTGCGTTCCTTGCTTTCAATCCCGACAGCCCCCGCTATGTAATGGGCGGAAGTTATCAGGGCACCATCGAGATACTGGACAAGGTCAGCGGCGAACGAAAACCCATCATGATCGCCCCCATACAATACCAGTCCATGTCACCCGGGGATATGAAATACCGGTTCAACTGGAATGCCCCGATCATTTGCTCCCGGTTTGAACCCAATACCTTCTATCATGGCGGTAACCGTCTGTTCAAAACTTCCGATATCGGAAAGACCTGGGAAGTTGTTTCCCCGGACCTTACCCGGCATGATACTGCGCACATGGGAAAAAGCGGCGTCCCTTACACCAACGAAGGGGCGGGCGGGGAAAACTATTGCACGCTGACATATATAGCGGAATCCCCTCACGAAAGAGGAGTGATCTGGACCGGCAGCGACGATGGCGTCGTCAGCCTGACCAGGGACGGCGGCAAAACCTGGAATAATGTTACCCCATCAGGTCTGGAAGAATGCCTGGTCAATTGTATCGAGATCTCTCCGTTTGACAAAGCGACGGTTTATATCGCTACCACCCGGTACAAATTCAACGATCTGACGCCGGCTATCTATAAAACCACCGACTACGGTAAAACCTGGAAGAGAATAAATACAGGTATTCCGCAAGGCGCCTTTACGCGAACAGTCAGGGAGGATGATACAAGGAAAGACCTGCTATACGCCGGGACGGAAACCGGTTTTTATATTTCTTATGACGGCGGCAGCCAATGGAAGCCATTGCAGCTGAACCTTCCGGTCACGCCGGTCACCGACCTCAAAGTGCATAAAGGAAATTTGCTGGCTTCCACTATGGGCCGCGGTTTTTGGATATTGGACGACCTGAGCCTGCTGCGCCAATACAACCCTTCCTTCCCGGGGAATGATCTCGTTGCCTATATTCCGGGTGAAGCTTACCGCGTATCCGGGCAAAGCGAACTGGACAAAGTATTGAAAGACGATGAAGACGAAACGCCTACGGCTGCCCTGTCGGGAGCAAATCCCTCCACCGGGGTAGTGCTGTACTATCAGTTACCCGGGAAACAGCTATCCGGGAAAGAAGACTCTGCCACAAAACTGACGCTGGATATTCTGGATGAGAACGGGAAGCCGGTCCGTCATTATTCCAATAAAGAAGATTCCGGTTTTGTTCGTTTTCCGGGCGGCCCTTCCGCTGATGCTGTTTTGCCGCAGAAAAGCGGTCTCAACCGGTTCGTATGGGATATGCGTTATCCTACCTTGCCCGGCGTGCCTACCGTGTTTATTGAAGGCGATTATGAAGGTAGAAAGGCGGCGCCGGGAAATTACACCGCCCGTTGGAAGTACGACTCCCTGGAAAAAACCGTAGCATTTAAAATATTGCCGGACCCGCGCATTGACGCCACGCCGGCCGATTATGCCGGGCAACAGCAATGGATGGCGAAGACTGAGAACGGGATCAGGGAAATCCATGAGTCGGTGTTGCGCATACGAAAAATCAGGAAGCAGGTCAACGAGATAGCAGACCTGCTGGGCGACAGAGCGGACATGCGGGAAGTGGCGGACAGCGGAAAAAAGATAGCTAAAAGATTATTAAAATGGGAGGAAGAGCTTGTCCAGAACAAAGCGCAGAGCAATGATGATGTCATCAATTTTATCAATAAGCTAAGCGCCGATTATATCTTCCTTAAGGGGGAGATGGACGCAAACGTCCCATATATAACCAAGGGGCAGAAAGACCGGTACGCTGAGCTGGATGCCGGCTGGCATTTGCTGCAGGGGCAGATGAACGCATTGCTGGATAAGGATATAGCCGGCTTCAATGCGCTGTGCAGGAAAAAAAACCTGGAAAAGGTGATCGTGCCGGGTAAATAAGGCTCATGGTCTCCAACTGGTCCCGCGTATAAGTTGTTGGAGACCTCATATGTTAAATAAACTTAACTTTATATACCAATAGTCGTGTTACTATTGGATCCAATCGCTAACGATTAAATATTGCATCATGAAAAAACATCTTTTATGCATCGGCATCATCATGTTGGTGTCCACCGTTACCAATGCTCAGGTTAAAAATTACAAAGTCGTATTTGACATGTCGAGTAAGGACACGGTCAACCAACAGACTATTACCAGGGAGATAGGTCTGATCACGGACGCCAGCCCCGACGCAAAGCTGGAAGTAGTGATCTATGGCCAGGGGCTGGATCTGGCTGTAAAGGGGCGTTCGACACAGCAAGCTGCTATTCAAAAATTAATGGCCGAAAATAAGGCAGCTTTTAAAGTATGCGCCATGACTTTGAAACGGAATAATATTGATAAAGACCAGGTAGTGCCTGGGGTGGAGATAGTGCCGGATGGTATCTATGAGATCATTTCAAAGCAGCAGGACGGATGGGGTTATATAAAGGTCGGACATTAAGGGTAATAGACATGATATTAAAACCATTCATTCTTACACCCCTGTTTATTTGTTTCTCGTCCATCGCATTTTCCCAATTCAATCTGAAAGGGAAAGTGCTAAATGCAGAAACGGGCCAGCCTCTGCCTTCAATTTCCGTTTACCTGAATAATACTTCGATAGGAACAACAACAAATGAAAGAGGTGAATTTGCTATCAGCCCCATTTCCCCCGGAAAATATAAACTGGTTGCTTCAAGTGCGGGTTTTGGAACTTTTTCAAAACTGATCGATACGCGTGAACCGTTAGAAGATCTGGTTATTACACTAAAACCAGCAGCAGAACAACTTAAAAGCCTTGAGATCACCTCCCCCGACCCGAATGGCTGGGAAAAATGGGGCAAGCTATTTACTCAAATATTCATCGGCAATACACCTGTTTCATACCAGTGCCATATACTCAACCCTGAGGTCATTAAGTTCAGGATGATTGATAAAAATACATTGGACGTATATGCAGGCGAACCTATACAACTCAATAACAATGCACTCGGGTATAAGATTACCTTTAAAATGGAAGAATTCGATTATAATCTTGCAACCAAGGTTGTTGTCTATAATGGGTATGCTTTTTTTAAGGATTGGTCTGTGACGGACAAGCGAAGGGCTCAAAAATGGAGGCAAAAGAGATTGGAAATATATAAAGGTTCACTATTGCATTTCATGCGGACCTATTTCGTAAATAAATTGGATTCAGAAGGCTTCGAAATGCGAAACCTCGGCAGGGTTGTCAACACAGAGAAGCAAAGGGCTGCCGGCGCCCGGACAGCCTGTGCCTCCGGATTTTTACAAACAGGTGAACCGGGTCGATTCTACCGATTATTTTCAGAAAGCCCTGTTGCAGCCCGATTCCATTATCAGTCGTCAGCAGGTCCCGGCAGACAGCATCGGGTTTGCCGTAGATAGATTTACAGCAGGTTTCTATTTTCCCGATTCGCTGGAAATATCTTATAAATTCAAAGAAGTACCTGCTGCCTATAAAAGTCTTTCCCGGAGACACAAACATGAAACATTCCCCATCTCGCAATTTGTCTTTATCAACCGAAAACCCATTTATGTTTTGAGCAATGGATTTTATTATGGACCGCATGATCTGAAGATTACCGGTTACTGGGCATGGTCGGAAACGATGGCGACATTACTGCCGTATGATTATATGCCATAAAATTCATATTTTTAAGGTTGATGACTGACCATGAATTATTAGGGGAAGATGGGAAGCGGCATTCTCACTGGGAAACATTTTTTCAGTCCTATTATAAATTGGGCAACGAGGAGATCTCCGGCCGCAATGACGACATGATGCGCCTGCTGAAGGAAAACGGCGTTACGTATAATATCTACGGCGACCCTTCGGGATTGAACCGGCCCTGGAAACTGGACATCATTCCCTTTCTGATCAGTAAAGATGAATGGCCTGCGATCGAATCCGGTCTTTCGCAGCGGGCCCGGTTATTAAACCTCATACTGGAAGATATCTACGGCGAAAGGAAATTGATCCGCAGCGGGATCCTGCCTCTCGAACTCATTTACAACCATGCCGGTTTTCTTCGCCAATGCTGCGGCATCCGCCTCCCGGGCAAACATCACCTGGTGATGTACTCTGCGGACCTGGCCAGGAGCAAGAACGGGCGGATATGGGTAGTCAACGACCGGACACAGGCTCCTTCCGGTTCGGGCTATGCCCTGGAGAACAGAACGGCCATGACCAGGGTCATACCCGAATTGTTTGAGGGATTAAAAGTGCGGCATCTTGCCCCCTATTTTAGTGCACTGCGGAACGGCCTGAATGAAATGGCCCCCCACCAGCGGCTGAACCCCCGGATCGTCATTTTAACGCCCGGCTCCAGCAATGAAACTTATTTTGAACATTCCTACCTGTCTTCCCACCTCGGCTTTACCCTCGTGCAGGGCAATGACCTGGTCGTAAAAGACAACTATGTCTGGTTAAAGACGATGGGCGGCCTGGAAAGAGTAGACGTGATCCTGCGCCGGGTGGACGATATCTATTGCGATCCCCTGGAACTGAAAGAAGATTCGCAATTGGGTGTCCCGGGCCTGCTGCAATCCGTCCGAAGCGGAAATGTAAGCATCGCCAACCCGATCGGCAGCGGCGTCCTGGAGAACCCCGGGATGATGCCTTTCCTCCAGCCGATAGCCCGCTATTTTTTGTCAGAAGACCTCCTTATCCCGACGATCGCCTCCTGGTGGTGCGGCCAGCCCAAAGAGTTGAATTATGTACTGAACCACCTTCCCTCTCTCGTCATAAAAAAAATCTACCGTAATCCAACCGGCAGCTCTTCGGTGGATGGGGCCTCCCTTTCCTCCCGGGAGCTGAACGAGCTGAAACAACGGATCAAGGCCAATCCCTCTTTATATGTCGGCCAGGAGAAAGTCGATATCTCTTCCACCCCGTCCCTGGTAGGAGGAAAAATTGAATCGAAAAAAGTGCTTTTCAGAAGTTTCCTGGTAAGCAACAAGCAGGGCTATGTCGCAATGGCCGGCGGACTTTGCCGGACTTCCTCGGAGACGGGAAATTTTATCATCTCCAATCAATCGGGGGGTATCAGCAAGGACGCCTGGATACTTTCCCCGGAACCCAGCCGCATCGTAAACGTATTGAAGGAAACGACGGAGGGGCCGGCGGCAGCCTATAGGGAGCGATCGACCGCAGCCTATAACGACATGCTGCCGAGCAACGCCGCAGAGAATTTATTCTGGGTCGGCCGGTACACCGAACGGGTCCTCGGGAATGCCCGGTTCCTGCGAACCGTCATGCAGTTTGTGGCGGAAGGCAATAAGCTGCTCACTGATAATAATAGCCAGACAGAGCGCAATCTGCTGACAGCGCTGACACAGTATAGTTATACTTATCCCGGATTTATGGGCGAGGGAAGCGAAGCGAGATTCGCCAACCCCTGGCCGGAATTGAAAGAGGTCCTTCTCAATGAGAAAAGGGCCGGGAGCCTTAAGTATAATTTTTTACAGCTTCACCGGGCGATACATGAGGTCCGCGAACACTGGTCGACGGACACCTGGAGAGTTTTACGGGTGATGGAAGAAGAGTTTCGGCAGGATATCCCCCTGTCGCATCATGGTCATCTCCAGATGCTGCATACGCTGGATAATCTCATTACGTTCATCGTGGCCTTCATCGGGCTCAACAGGGAAAGCATCTCCCGCGAACAAGGATGGATCCTGCTGGACGCCGGAAGGAAGATCGAACAAAGCCTTTTGCTGATAACCATGCTGAGGACCACCCTGGTCGGCAAAAGCAGCGACCAGGTGGAATATAACCTGCAGCAGAGCGTACTCATGAGTCACGAAAGCCTGGTGAATTACCGGTATAAATACAGGATGCCGATAAATAACGCGCTGGTATTGGATCTCATGCTGTTCGACCCGAATAACCCCCGCTCGCTGACCTACCAGGTGGACAGGTTAAAGGCTTATCTCAAAAACCTTCCGAAAGACCAAACGGGTTATGTATTGACGGAATACGAACGCCTGATCCTGGAAGCGGATACCTTGTTGAAACTGGCGGATAAAAACGAATTGGTTTCGGCCGATAGCGAGGCGAAGGAATACAGGAAACTGGATGAGTTCTTATCTAAAATGTATGTTTTACTTTCCGCGATACCGGATGTGATCTCTAGAATTTATTTTAAACATGAACTGACCCCGAGAACCATTGAAATATAACATTACCCATAAAACGACCTATACGTATTTGAAACCGGTGAGCGTATGTCACAATGTTCTCCGGCTGATACCCCGGAATACGGAGCGGCAATTTTGCAGGGACGTCGCCGTAAAAATCCATCCGGAGCCGGATACCCTCCATGAATACGAGGATTTCTTCGGCAATAAGGTGGTTTATTTCTCCATTGAAAAGGAACACGCACAGCTGACGGTGAATGTCCATTCTGTGATCGAAAAAACGGCTACCCGCTCGCGTGAGATCAATATGTACGATAACGACGCCGGGGAGATCAGGCAATTCATTTTTGAAACACCGATGACGGCCTGGAATGAGGAGATAAAAGGATATGCCCTGACCTCTTTTCAACCCGGCAGGCCAGTACTGGAAGCCACCGGGGATCTCACGGCCCGTATCTATAGGGATTTTGGGTTCACGCCGGGGTTTACCACCATCTCAACCCCCCTGGCGGTGGTCATGCGCGAGCGCAAGGGCGTATGCCAGGATTTCGCGCACCTGGCGATCGCCTGCATCCGGTCAGTCGGGTTGCCTGCCCGCTATGTAAGCGGTTATATAGAGACCATTTCGCCGGCAGGAGTAGAAAAACTGATCGGCGTGGACGCTTCCCATGCCTGGTTCAGCGCGTATATCCCCAATGTCGGATGGATGGATTTCGACCCGACGAATAATATGCTGCCAGGCGATCAGCACATCACCATCGGCTGGGGAAGGGATTATGCGGATATTGCACCGATGAAAGGAATTATACTCAGCAGCGGCTCACACGGACTGGCGGTGTCGGTAGATGTAAAACGAATTCAGACATGAAAGTATATACCTGCACCAATTGCCATAACCCGCTGTATTTTGAGAATAGCCAATGCCTCAATTGCAAGCATGCTGTGGGTTTTGATCCGGAATCGTTGACGATGATCACCCTGGGCGCCGTCGGCGGCGATGGCGCTGCGCCCACGGGCGGCGGTGCCGGCGCCCAACCCTATCGTTATTGCAAGAATGCCGAATACGGCGTCTGCAACTGGCTTATTCCAGCCGGTTCGGCCGCGCCCTGGTGTCTGGCCTGCACCCCAAACCGTATCATTCCTGCTTTAAACAGTGATAAGAACCGGGACAGGTGGAAAAATATGGAAGCAGCTAAACACCGGCTCGTCTATTCCCTGCTCCGGCTGCACCTTCCCTTTAGTGTAAGAAGAGGCGGGCAGACAGAATCCATCGTATTCAATTTTATGGCAGATGTCCCTGCCGGGGGAAAGGTGATGACGGGTCATGACAACGGAGTCATTACCATCAACATCGACGAAGCCGACGAGGCTCAGCGGGTGCGTCATAAACTGGATCTCGGCGAGAAGTACCGGACGCTGCTGGGGCATTTTCGCCACGAATCGGGCCACTACTACTGGGATGTGCTGATAAAGGACGGCCCCTTCCTGGAAAAATTCCGCCAGCTGTTCGGAGACGAAAGCAGGGATTATGCAGCCGCCCTGGAAGCTTATTATATGCAGGGGGCGCCGGCCGACTGGAACCGGCATTTTGTAAGTCAATATGCTACGGCCCATCCCTGGGAAGACTGGGCGGAAACCTGGGCGCATTATTTACATATGATGGATACGTTGGAGACGGCCTGGGCTTTCGGTATCCGCATCGATCCCGTGGAGTTGGACGAGGACGCGGGCATCAGGGCCAGCATTGTGAAAGAGCCGTATGGGATCAGGGAATTCAACCGTCTCATCAAACGATGGCTGCCGTTATGTTTTGCGGTCAATAGCTTAAACCGCAGTATGGGGCATGCTGATTTTTATCCTTTCATACTTTCTTCCGCTGTCATTGAAAAGCTGCAGTTCATTCACGAACGGTGCCTTAGCCTGGCTTCCGAAAACGCCGCAAATCCAGTGTATAAGGATATTCCTTACTGATCTCTTCGGGCGGCGGGTCGCAGAGAAATGGTAAGCGGTCCTGGGTTATATAACGTCTTACGGCGGACAGGCCCGGGGAAGGACGCAGGACATCCTGGGTAAACGAGGTGGCGCCAAAACGGTTGCCCCTTCTGGATTCCGCCTCATAGCTGTTGACGGGAAAAGTTTCATAGCTCCGGCCGCCGGGATGCGCGACATAATACGTACAACCTCCGATGGAACGGCTGTTCCAGGTATCGACGATGTCGAAAGTTATCGGGGTGTCGATGCCGATAGTGGGGTGAAGGGCCGAAGGCGGCTGCCAGGCCCTGTAGCGAACACCGCAGACATATTCCTCTTTGACGCCCGTCGCCACCAGCGGAACGCGCCGGCCATTCACCAGCAACACATACCGGGAGCCGTTTAATCCCTTTAGTTTTACCTGCACCTTTTCCAAAGAGGAGTCGACATAACGGGCCGTCCCCGAACCGGACATCTCCTCCCCTAATACATTCCAGGGCTCGATGCCCATTCGGATCTCCATTTCTATTCCCTGCAGTTTTACCGTGCCATAGTGCGGGAACCGGAATTCCAGGAAAGGATCGAACCAACTCAGCGCAAATGGATAGCCGGCTTCGTTGAGGTCGTTCACCACCTCCTGTATATCTTCCCGGACATAGTGCGGAAGCATAAACTTATCATGCAGTTCCGTCCCCCACCGCACCAAACCTTGTTTGTACGGCTTTTCCCAGAATTTGGCTATCAATGCCCGTATCAGCAACATCTGCACGAGGCTCATTTGCCGGTGCGGCGGCATGTCGAAGGCGCGGAATTCGAGAATGCCAAGCCTTCCCGAAGCGGTGTCGGGGGAATATAATTTATCGATACAGAATTCCGAGCGGTGTGTATTGCCGGTGATGTCCGTCAGCAGGTGCCGGAAGATGCGGTCGACGAGGTAGAAAGGGACAAACCCTTTTTCGGGTACCTGGCTGAAGGCAATTTCCATTTCATATAATTTTTCCTCCAGTCCTTCATCCATCCGCGGCGCCTGGCTGGTGGCGCCGATGAAAGCGCTGGAAAACAAATACGAAAGCCCGGGATGATGTTGCCAGTAGGCGATGAGGCTTCTCAGCAGGTCGGGCCTTCTCAGCAGCGGGCTATCGGCCGGTTTTGCACCCCCGATGGTGATATGGTTGCCGCCGCCCGTTCCGGTATGCCGGCCATCCAGCATGAATTTTTCCGTGCCGAGACGGGAGACGAACGCTTGTTCATATAAGGTGTCGATCGTATGGACCAGCTCCTTCCAGTTGCCGGCGGGATGAATGTTGACCTCGATGACACCCGGGTCCGGAGACACAACCAGGCGCTCCAGCCGGTAATCCCTCGGCGGCTCATAACCTTCTATGCGGACCGGGATGTTTAATTTCTCCGCCGTTGCTTCTACCGACGAGACGGCATCCAGGTAATGTTCGAGGTAGTCCACCGGAGGGAGGAAAACATAGAGTATGCCTTCGCGTACTTCCGTGCATAGGGTCGTTTTGATGACTTCGACGGCGTCGGGTGGGGGCTCCTGGCCATCGGCGTCGGCCCCCTGGCCATTGCGGGAAGGCTGCGGCACAACGGTCTCCGGTGACTGTGTATAACGGTGACCAATAACCGCCTGGTAATCCCCTAAAACCGGTAGCTCTTCAAATAAGCTCCGTTCCACCTTTTGCGGCTCATGGCCTTCGGCGACGATGGGAAGAGAATCGAGGGGCAGCCGCAAGCCCATCGGCGAGTTGCCGGGAACCAGGAATAAAAACTCCCTGTTTAGCAACCATTTACAGCTTTTCCATCGGCTGGTTTCATGATCCCATTTCAAGGGCAGCGTATACCCGGCGGGGGTATCCAGGCCGGCATCCAATAAGCGGTACAGGGTTCTGCGTTCGAGGGGGTCGTTTAAGTCGACCTCGAAGGGGTCTATGTTAACGGGCATTTTTCCTTCCGTCCATAACAGATAAAAAACATCTTCATAGGCCGCGCTGATGTTGTCCTCACTCACGGCCAGGTGCCTGGCCAGCTCTTTCATGAATGTCTCCGCATCGGCGGTCGTATATGTCCGGGCTGTTTTTTCATGGGCGATCAGCCGGCTGTTCTTCCATAGGGGAAAATGATCTTTTCTCCAGAACAGCCCATATTGCCAGCGGGGCAGGGGTTCGCCGGGATACCATTTGCCCTGCCCGTAATGGATCATGCCGTCCGGCCCGAAACGGTCGCGTAACCGGAAGATCAGGTCATGTGCGAGCAGGCGTTTTTCTACTCCATCGGCTGCCGTATTCCACTGGGCCGATTCCATGTCGTCAATGCTGACAAAGGTAGGTTCGCCCCCCATTGTCAGTCGTAAGTCGCCTGCCTGCAGGTCTTCATCCACCCTATATCCCGTAGCGTTGATAGTGGCCCATTGTTCGTCCGAATAGGGTTTTGTCACCCGGGGATCTTCATGGATGCGGGTGACGGTATTGGAGAAAGAGAACACGGTCTCGCATTCCTCCGTCGCGCCCACGACGGGAGCCGCGCTGATATAGTGGGGCGTACAGGCCAACGGAATGTGGCCTTCGCTCGCAAATAAACCGGAAGTCGGGTCCATCCCTATCCAACCGGCGCCTGGCACATAGACTTCCGTCCAGGCGTGCAGATCGGTGAAATCGTTTTCGGGACCCGAAGGACCGTCCAGCGACTTGATATCGGTCGTCAATTGCACCAGGTAGCCGGAGACGAACCGGGCCGCCAGTCCAAGCCGCCGTAGGATCTGCACCAGCAGCCAGGCAGTATCACGGCAGGAGCCCAATGTCCGGGATAGGGTTTCTTCGCAGGTCTGTACCCCGGCTTCCATGCGGATATTATACCGGATATCCCGGTTCAGCTTTTGATTGATATAGACCAAAAAGTCATTGATATTTTTGGGGCTTTTATCGATGTTCTCCAGCCATCGATCCAGCAGCGGGCCATTCTCTTTTATCTCCAGGTAGGGGATCAGCTCCCCGGCCAGGTGTTCTTTGTAGGTGAAAGGATACTTTTCCGCATAGTCCTCGACAAAAAAATCAAAGGGGTTGATGACGATCATATCGGCAATGACCTCTACTTCGATGCTCAGCTGCTTTGTCTTTTCCGGAAATACCACCCTCGCCTGGTAATTGCCAAAAGGGTCCTGCTGCCAATTGATAAAATGCTGTTCCGGGGAGACTTTAAACGAATAGGCTTCGATGGGGGTGCGCGAATGCACGGCCGGCCTCAAACGGAAGACGTGGGGCGATAAGGAAACGAAACGGTCGTATTGGTAAGTGGTCTTATGATTGATGGCTATCCGTATGGACATAGATCGGAATTGATGAATGAATAGCGAAGCAATCTGTTTGAAGATAGTGAATTTTGCACAAAGCGATTACCTTTGGATCATTCTACCAATTTTAAGCCGGCTATTCTATGAAAAGATCGGCAGAATCAATTTGTTTCCTGGCTCTTTTTAATTCCTCATTCAGCGTAATAGCCGTTTGAACCGTTTCGGAGTCCAGCGAAATAATAGTAAAACCGGGAGTTTTTCTTATCGGTCTTGCGGAAAAAATCTATAAGGATGGATGTGTCAAGTAGAGCTAGTTTTTCCCCCATTTATTCATACTTTTTCTTGCTTCTTCAATTTCGGCTTTAAGTTTGGCAAGCTGCCTTGCAGGCAATTGCTTAATTGCCTGAATGAGCTGATCTAACCCTACTTCCATTTTCAATTCCATAATGCAAAATTATAATATCTTTTGACAACCGTTCTGACTTCCTCATGGGTATAATATCCTTTGGGCTAATTTACTTTTTTTCCCGAGTATGGCAAAACGCCTCATCATTGGTAATGGGGCAGGGATTGAATACGCGGATCATCGGCGGACATGGGCGGAAGCCAGAGCCCGCCCACCCGCTCGCGATTCCACCAGCGGCGGCCGGGATTTCCCGGAGGTGCAAAACTATAGCGGTATAAGACTGCCCGGATATAACGCGGCGGCTTATCGGGGAAGGGATTGCCGGCGAACAGACTAAGCGCGCCGGGGTCGTTGTGGAGGAGTTTCGAGACGAGGGTCAGCGTCCATGGATATTCCTCCGGGGACGACATCGCGGCGAACCACATCTGCCAGTCCAAACGCAGCTGGTAAGGGGCGATCTGCGGGGGGCGTCTATCCAGGTCGACGGGCAGGCCCTTATAAGGATAGGCTTTCCAGTTGGCCTTATCGTCGGGGAACTTAGCACCTGGCCCGGCAAGATCCAACGTTCCTTCAAATACTACGTTCAAACGCTCGCGCCCTACCGATCCGAATGCCCCATAAGTGTTTACAAGATTGAGGGGATCGAAGGAGGTATTCATGATCTGCCGGGGAGACAACATGTTGAACACAGGCTGGATGCTTAGGAGGGCGATGACAACAGCAACGGTCCAGGCGGTGGCCAGCATGGGCCGGGATGGCTCGGCGCGGGCGATGGCGGCTTCCGCCCGGAGGACCAGCGGGCGGGGAAGAAAGTTCGACCAGAAGCCGTCGTCGAAACAGGCCAGCGCGGGAAGGATGGTCAGCCAATTGAGAAACGAAAGGTTGCCGCTCAAAATGAGGATGACCTGTAAAAGAACGATCACCACTCCCGCGATGTGACGGGCGAGGCGCGGCCAGAAAACGAACCAGGGCGCGGCCAGCTCGGCCAGCCAATTATACCAGACGCCGAATTTTAAAACCGTGCGGGGCAGAAAATGGAACCACCGGCTCAGCGGACCGGGCAGGGGCTGGGTCTCGAAATGGTAGTACAACGCCGTCCCGTTGCGCCACGCGTCATCACCGCGGATCTTGATCAGCCCGGAGCCAAGCATGATGCGGAAGATAAGCCAGCGGAACAGTCCAATGACTGGCATCGGCGGGGGACGCTTTGGAAACGGGCGCATGTCGAGCAGGGGGCAGAGGAAGATCGCAAGAAAACCTGTTTCGAGGAGCTGTATCTCCCAGCCGTATCCATACCAGTCCTGCCCGACGTTGACGAAGGACAGGTAAAGAAACCAGAGAACAGCCAGCAGCGGCGCATTAGCAAAACCTGCCACCACGACACAGGAAAGTATAAATCCGGACCAGGCCGTAGTCAGCAGGGCCTGGTCGGAATGGGCGAACCAAAACAGCGATGGCAGACGCACGAAGCCGGCGCCAGTAGATCCGAGCGTGTCGCCGACACGCCTCAAAAAAATCCCGGCGGGAAGGAGACCATTCGCGCCGATCAGGGGAATGACCTGGTTGATCGCCACGAGAAAAGCCACAGCATAGATCGCTCCCAGCAAGCGAAGAATGAGGAAGCGCGTAAGCCAGTAAGTTGGGCGGTTCATCACATAAATTTACTTATTTTCGGCTAGCATGAAATACCTGCCATTTCTCGACGGTAAATATTCGACGGCTCCCGGACTGAACCTAATGTCAAAGGCCGGTCCGCAGGACCAGTTGGTTTTTCAGCTGGATGAACAGTACGCCGGGTTCATCGGCAATAAGCTGGACTGCCGTAAGGAAGACATACACAAGTACTATGTAGAAAATAACCTGTACCGGAATACAGCTATCGCAGTCAATAAGCTGATCGTTAACCAGCTGACAAAAGAGCACCCGTCGGATTTCAAACTGTCCGTTGAAAATGATTATACCCGTGAAAACGACGGCTATGCTTTTGAAAACGGCAGCTATACCCTTCACAATAAGCGGACGGGCAAATCCCTGCAATGGAAGGACGACTGGATAAATGTCAGCGCCCCCATAAATGTCGGTGAGGGCCCTTATATCTCCTTATTTGATGCCTTATGCAGCCAGGTCCAGGAAGACATCGCCATATGCCAGCTGGATAACGAAAAAGACTGGCTCGCGGCCATCCATCTCTCAGCCCCCAATCACTGGTCCCCGGCTGAAAAAGCAGGCAAGCCTTTCGGCGCGGTACACTCGGTCGTACCCGGTATGGAAAAGCTGAACCAACAATACATGAAAATGCTGATAACGGCAATACAAAAAGGCCCTTTCTTCCGGTTTGCCTGGGGTATTGCAACCGATCTCCGGTTAAACCATCACCCTCTACCGCCACCCGGGGTAGATCCAACCTACTGGCAGGGGAGAAAACCGGAGGCAGAAACCGACCCACTATATCTTCGCGTCGAACGGCAAACCATAACCGGACTCCCGGGCTCCAATGCCTTTCTCTTCACCATCCGGACCTATTTTTATGATGTGGACGAATTAGAGCCACACGAAAAAGAAGCATTGCAGGCAGCAGTTGAAAGCATGTCCCCGCAATCCCTCGAATATAAGGGACTGACAAATACAATAGATATCTTAAGGAACCGCCTCTGCGGGTAGAATCAGCGCCCCTGATGTAGTCAAGATGTGGGATTTATTCCCTTTTTATCTGTTTGGAGAGGAATGATGTAGTATTGATGTGGTATGAAAAAGGATGAGAGCCCGGGTAAAGCCTAGCTTTATTACATGAAACTTGCCATCTTACTTTTATGTGTCTCCACGTATCAGCTATCCGCGCAAACAGCGCCGCCACAAACAGCACCGGCCCAAACAGCGCCGGCTGCAAAAGTAAATGTACCCGATTGGGCATTACCAGGCTCTCCAACCCATAAACAAGTACCGCCTCCCCCGGATTTTCACCGGCCTACCCGGACGGATAATACCCGCCTCGGTTTATTTAAGGGCCAGAGTGATGTAGGGGCTGCACTGGTGCCGGGTTCCTCCGGCTATGACGCTGCTACCGGACAGTACCGGATCGTTTCCGCCGGATACAATGTCTGGTATACCCGCGATGAATTTCGTTATCTCTGGAAGAAAATGTCCGGCGATGTATCGCTGGCTGCCGACGTCAGCTTCCCCGATACGGCAGGTTACAACGACCGAAAGGCGATGGTCATTATTCGCCAGAGTCTTGACGATGACGCCAAAGAGGCCGTGGTGGCCCTTCACGGGGCTGGTCTGATGCACCTCGCCTGGCGGCCGGAAAAAGGCCAGATGATGAAGGAAGTGCGTGTTAACCATCGAAGCCATCAGACCGGCGCCACTACCGGCAGCCGCACCGCCGGCGGCGCCACCGACAGCCTGGATATCGGTCTTGCCAAACGCATTGGCATAGAAAAACGAGGGGATGCCTTTGCCGTATTTATAAGCATGCATGGCGAACCGATGCACCCCGTCGGCGATCCCGTTCAGCTGCATATCGACGGACCATTCTTCGTCGGCATCGGCTTCTGCTCGCATCTTCCGGCCACAGCGGATACTGCCGTGCTTTCCAATGTTGTTTTGGAGAATGCCGCGGGAAAGGTGAGATAGTCAACGCCGGATACGGTTACCGATAAAAATATACATTGCAGAGATCAGGACAAATAATACTAACAACAACCCTGCATGATTCAGCACTTTTGACATACCCAGGGTAGTTACATCGACAAAGGGATAGGGATAAAACCGGGAATAGCTCCCGCGTACGAGTATGAAAACTAAATACAATAACGGGTACAGCAGCCACGGTATAATGTTAGGGTAGGACAGCGACGATTGCCGCCCATAACAAAACCAAAAGACAATGACTGCGGCCGGGATCGCGGTATGAAGCGATTCGTTCACCAGCCACTGGAGGCCTTCGGGCTGCCAAAGAGGTCGAAGCACTATCTGGTAGATGAGACAGACGACAGTGATGTACGCCGTAATAGCCGTTGGAGTGCCCGGGGCATTCACCATATTCGGGCGCCAGTGTACAGGCAGGAGCAGGCCCGTGAAGTAAAGGGCAACGATCCCATTGGTCAGAATGGTGAAATAACTGAGGAACTTTATCGTCGTTTCTGCGATGGGGTCGACGCTATTGTTCAGCATCAGGAAATACTGCAGGATGATGGAAGCCCATCCGATGAGCCCAAGCGCGAAGATGAATAGTTTCTTCACTCCACTACCTCCGAGTTTAACACCTGCTCGTCTATCTTCCCCTCCTTTACCGACAGGAAATAACAGTGGCTGTCCTGGTCCAGCGTTATGGACTTGTTGTATTTTTCATTGAGAAAAACAATACCGGCCTTGTCGTCACAGGCATAACCCGGTGGCAACCGGCCCGCCAGCATGGCGGCAGTATACAGCGGCTTTCGCGAAAGCTCGCTATGATAATGAGGGCAATGACTATAGGGTAAAAAGTTCAATCCGTTGACAATCGAAAGCGCCTTTGGACGCGAGTCACTATAACCGGCCGTAAACCAGCACAAGGAACCGGCGCTGCCACCGGCCATTACTATCCCCTTATTATATGCATTCCGTAAAACCGTATCGATGCCCTGCGCTTTCCAGATAGCGATCATGTTGAGGGTATTACCGCCGCCTACGATGATGGCATCCATTCCCATCAACCGTTCTTCAAACGTCTTCTGTTCCGGCGAGCTGTTTACCCAAACGTTCAACGTGTAAGCTTCCACAGGCAGGTCCCGGCAGAGGTCGTACCACAAAAGCTGATAATTCGGATTGTCGGCAGTAGCGGTCGGGAGGAAACAGATCTTTGGCTTGCTTTTACCCGTAAGGGCTATCACCTGCCGGACAAAGGCTTTTTGGATCTGCCCGCCATAGGCTAATATTTTACGCGTCGAAGGTCCATTATTAACCTGTGCCGGCGCAAGGAAGGAAAACAGGACGAGCATTGCCGTCAGAGTCAGCAGTTTTTTCATATATCAATATACGGATAAATGCTAGAAATCTCCAAAGGCGTCTATTTTAACCTTCAGGCATTCATTCCTGTAAGTAAGCGGTTGTTTTCCTGTGACCGACTTGAACTGCTTGTTAAAATTGGAAAGTGTTTGAAAGCCGCATTCGTAGCCAACCTGCCCGATACTCATTTTTTCTTCATTCAATAATTTACAGGCGTAGTCGATCCTGATCTCTCTTAAAAAATCGGAAAAAGATTTGTTAACCCGGGACTTAAAATACCTGCTGAAAGAAGTAAGCGTCATATTGGCTATATCTGCAACTTCCTTCAGCGTAATCTTTTGCTGGAAGTTCTTTATTACATGCTCGTATACTCTGTTCATACGGTCGGTGTCTGCTTCCGTATGCGAGGACACATAATGGTTGTGGGTAATAAAATGACATTCGGGTGATCTGGCTATTACATCGAGGATCTTCAGCAGCTGGACGATACTGTCGACGCCTTTCAGATCAAGCAGCCCGATCATCATCCTGCCGACTACCTGGTTCGTCTCGCCGGTTATTTCCAGGCCACGGACAGACTTTTGCAGCAGATGATGGATATTTTCCAGCTCTTCCTTCTGATGAAAGGTGTCGCCAAGAAAATGGTCATGAAAGTAAATCACAATCCCTGCCGTCGTCAGCTTATTTTTTCGTTCAAAATAAGCATTATCATTTCTCCACACATGCGGGACATTCGGGCCCGTGAACACCAGGTCTCCTTCTTTAAATGGTTTGATCACATCCCCTACAAAGCGCATTCCCTCTCCCTTTAAAACCAGGAATAACTGGTGCTCCGGGTGAAAATGAAAGGTGGGATCAAAGTGGGGCGCATGCAATTCTTTTACAACAAAAACCTTTGAGGCGGGGATGGGTGATTTTGGAACGGAATGTTTCATACGGGGCTAATTTTGTCATAAATATATCCGATAAATATAAATTCAGGATATAATATAGTCAGAATTGGATATTATATAGCATTAAGTGTTAATGGAAAAGAATTTGTTTTGTGGTAGAAATTTTTCAATTACCACTTTAATTGCGCCATATGAGGAAATATTTCCTACCACTCCGTCTTTTGACGGATGCCCCGCATTTTCTTTTCACTTTATTAATTTTCCTTGTTTTTTCTCTCCCGACTTTCGCTCAGACTCACCCGGTCACAGAGACGGTCACCCACCCGGTCACAGGGACGGTCACTGACCCCGACGGCAAGGCTGTTACCGGTGTCAGCGTGACGGTAAAAAACACGCAGACCGGCACTTCGACCGACGCCAATGGAAAATTTTCTCTTAATGTTTCAACGCCCAAAGCCGTGCTGGTCTTTACTTCCATCGGGTTCGCCACACAGGAGATGCCCGTTGATGACAGGTCGGCGATGACCATCGTCCTGTCCAGGGAATCCGCAGGCCTGAAGGACGTCGTAGTCGTGGGTTATGGAGTACAACAGAAAAGAAGCCTTACCGGGGCCGTCGCTACCGTAAAAGAAGAACAGCTCCTGGCCATGCCTGTCGGGGATCCTGCTTCAAGGCTCCAGGGCCGTGTAGCCGGTGTTACAGTGACGAACAACAATGCTCCGGGCGCCAGCGCTACGGTCCGGGTGCGTGGATATGGTTCACTCGGCAACAACAACCCGTTATATGTCATCGACGGTATACCCAGGACCAGCATGGACAATATCAACCCGTATGATATTGAATCGATGACGGTATTAAAAGACGCGTCGTCCTCGGCCATTTATGGTTCGCGCGCCGCCAATGGGGTTATCGTCGTAACCACGAAGCGGGGTAAGGCAGGCCCGGCGGTGATGACCTTCGATGTACGTTATGGGATACAGGAAAAGACCACCCGCCCCGACTTGATGAATTCGCAGGAGGTAGGGTTGAACCTATGGCAGAAGTATAAAAATATAGGTCTCCACCCCGGCGACCCGGGATGGGGCGACGCACAATATGGTTATGGCGCAGCGCCGGTGGTGCCTGATTATATCCTGCCGGCCGGCAAAATGCAGGGCCAGGTGGATGAAAGCACCTATAGCTGGCCGACTCCCTATAACGCGATAACCAGGGCCAATAAAGGGCAGATCAACTGGTATGACCAGGTCTTTATAAAAGCTCCGGTCCAGGAATATAACATTAATATAAGCGGCGGGACTGCGGGAAAAAGCAACTATGCCTTATCCGCCGGTTATATGGATCAGAAGGGCATCGTAAATTACCGGGGAGATGCGCTCAATGGTCCGACAGCCGGCGGTTTCAAACGGTATTCCCTACGTTCGAACTCCGACGTCAAGCTGAATGACTGGCTGAAGATCGGCGCTACGCTCAGCGGGATATACACCGACCTGAAGGGCACCACCGGGTCCGGGCCGATAAGCACCGTCCTTACTCTTCATCCCATACTCCCGATCTATGATATCCGGGGACATTTCGCCGGATCGAAGACGCCTTCGACAGGCAACGGGCATAATCCCGTAGCCGACCTGGTCAGGAACAACGATAATTATACGCGCGGACTTTTGCTCCAGGCAAGCCCTTATGCCCAGGTCTCCTTCACGAAAGACCTGATCTTTAAGACCCTGTTCGGCTTCAGCTATAATGAGAGCCATACCCTGACCCGCACCCTCGTGGACCCGGAATTCAACCAGACCTCTCTCGTCAGCAGCCTGACCAACACCGCCACTAATGGTTTGCAATACAACTGGGTCAATACGCTGAATTACCTGAAGACGATAAAAGACGATCATAACATCAACCTGCTGCTGGGTATGGAAGCATTGGACAACAGCTCGCAGTTTGTCACCGGGAGCCGTTCGACCTTTGCCTTTACCGACCTTGACTACATGGTGTTGAGCGCCGGGCAGAAGGATGTGACCAATGACGGCACTTTCGACCAGTCGCGGCTTTTCTCCTACTTTGGGCGTTTGAACTACGATTATAAAGGGAAGTACCTGCTGGAAGGGGTGGTCCGCCGGGATGCCTCGTCCCGCTTTATAGGCAAATACCGTTGGGGGACCTTTCCTGCCTTCTCTGCCGGATGGAGGATTTCGCAGGAATCCTTTATGGATAAGATAAGCTGGGTGAATGACCTCAAGCTTCGTGTAGGCTGGGGGATGAACGGTAATGACAACGTGGGTAACTACAATGCCTATACGACCTATGTGGCCAATGGCAACGAATCTTACTATAATATCAGCGGCGCAAGCAGGACCACATCAGCCGCAGGCTTCCACCAGTCGACGCGCGGAAACCCCGACGGCAGGTGGGAAACGAATATAGCCAGGAATATCGGCCTTGACGTATCCCTGTTCAAGTCAAAATTCGAAGCCAGCCTCGATGTATACAGCCGGACGACGAAGGATATGCTTTACACCGATCAAAAACCCGCCACCTGGGGCGAGGTGAACCTGCCCAATGTCAACATCGGTGAAATGAAAAATACCGGTTTTGATCTCATGCTGACCTATCGCGGTAATGTGGGCCGGGATTTTAGTTTTACCATAAATACCAACATCTCCCATAACAGGAACAGGGTGGTTAAATTGAATGGCAATCCCAACGAGATCCGTTATGGCAATCCCACCGAAGCCAGCTATAATACGGCTACTGTCGCAGGAAAGCCCGTAGACGCCTTCTATGGTTATGTGGTAGACGGCATTTTCAATACCGCGGATGAAGTCGCCAAATGGCCGAAGTTCAATCCCAACTCTGCCGGCCAGGATGTATACAGCATGCCCGGCGTGTTCAGGTTCAGGGATGTCAACGGCGACGGGAAGATCACTCCTGCGGACCGTACCTTCCTCGGTAATGGTTATCCGAACCTGTCTTATGGAGTGAATATCGGCCTGAAATATATGAAATGGGATCTGAACATGTTCCTGCAGGGGCTCCAGGGGAGAAAGATAATAAATTCCATCAGTCGCACGATGCTGTTTATCCGCAATGACGGTAATTATCTTAAAAAGCGTCTTTATGAATCCTGGACACCGGAACGATATGCCAGCGGCGCTAAGATCACCGTGCCGATCACCATTAACAACGACGCGAACATGCAATTGCCCTCGACCTACTTTATCGAGAACGGTGATTATGCCCGCATGAAGGATATCCAGCTTGGGTATACCGTAACCTCCAAAGCCCTGTCCAGGATCAAGGTCAATTCCCTGCATGTTTATTTCCAGGTTTCCAACCTGTTTACGGTAACAAAATACAGCGGCACGGATCCGGAAGTAAGCGAACAAGGCATCGATACTTCGGTGTATCCCACCTCCAGGATCTTCGTGTTTGGGTTTAATATGAAATTATAAGGCCCCTAAATTCTAAATCGCTATAATAATTTTTATATGAAAAAGATATTTGTTTTTGCCCTGGCAGGCCTGGCGCTTTTCCTTGGCTCCTGTAAAAAAGATTGGCTCACCCTTAAGCCGAAAGGACAAGCCAGCTGGGAAACGCTGCAGAACAAGGACGGGGTCAATTACCTGTTGATAGGCGCCTATGCCGATGTGGATGGCGCCAACAATAAAAGCGACCAGCCACAGGGATGGGCGTCGGGTGTGTCCAATTGGGTATGGGGCAGCGTAGCCGGAGGGGATGCTTATAAGGGCTCCAATTCAGGCGACCAGGCGCTGATCAACGATATTGCCGGTTTTTACCTGACCGCCGACAACACTTATGTCAACAGTCACTGGATGCTGGAATATGACGGCGTGCTTCGTTGTAATGACGTGCTGAAGGCCGCGAAGCTGGCAACCGGCATGACCGATGTGGAGAAAGCGCAGGCAATGGCCCAGGCCAGGTTCCTTCGCGCTCATTTCTATGTCGAGCTGACCAATGTGCATGGCAAAGTGCCTTATATAGATGAGAATACCGTCGATCCTTCCGTCGTGCCTAACGATCATCTGGTATGGCCCGAGATCCAGTCCGACCTGCAATATGCCATCGACAACCTGCCTCTCATCTGGAGCGACAAAGGACGTGCCAGCAAATGGGCCGCCAAAACCTACCTGGCCCGTGTTTACCTGGCCCAGCAGCAATACAGCAAGGCCATGCCTTTGCTCCAGGATGTATACACCAATGGCGGGTTTACCTTGGTTACCGATTTTATCCAGAATTTCCTCATCTCAACCGACAACAACCCCGAATCTATTTTTGAGGTCCAGTATGCTGTCAACGATGGTTTCGGGGCCAACAATGCGAATATCGCCGATGCGCTGAACTCCCCGACCTTTAAATCAGCCAGTAATTTCTTTCAGCCTTCGCACTCCCTGGTCAGCGCGTTCAGGGTCGATAACAATGGCCTTCCGCTGAAACCGAATGCGACTGATTACAGTACCGCCGACATACTTCCCTATGACCCTACGGGACAAACGGTTCCTTATACGCTGCCGGTGGATCCGCGTCTTGACTGGACGGTCGCCCGGCCCGGTGTTCCGGATTTCGACTGGGGGATCCCGAATATTTCCTGGATCCGCAATCCAAGCAATGGCGGTCCCTATACCTGCAAGAAGTCCACCTACTTAAAATCCGAAAAGAATATTTATTCCAGCACAACCGTTCGCCCCGGCGCCAACGCCAACAATTTCCGGAAGTTCAAATTGAGCAATGTGATCCTCTGGCTGGCGGAATGCGAAACCGAGGTCGGATCGCTGCATAACGCGACCACCCTGGTAAACCTTATCCGTAACCGCGCCAAAGGGTCCAATGTTGTCAAGTTTGCCAATGGTTCGCCCGCAGCTAACTATAAGGTCGAGCCCTATCCCTCGGATTTCCCGACACAGGACGCGGCCCGGCTGGCCATACGGCATGAAGAGCGCCTCGAATTTGCATGTGAAGGGGTACGGTTTTTCGACCTGGTCCGCTGGGGCCTGGCGGGGCCGGCGCTGAACAAATACCTCAGCATAGACGGCCAGCTCATGCCTTCTCTTACCAATAAACAGTTCATAGTAGGCCAGCATGAGATCCGGCCAATTCCACAGGCGCAGATCGACTTATCCAAAAAAGATGGCAAATCCGTCCTTGTTCAGAATCCGGGGTATTGATCACGCGACGCCCCAATGGCTATTAAAAACTATTTATGATAAAAATGATGAAGCAATTAAAAATGGTTTTCTTTTCTGCGGTAGCCTGCTTTTCTTTGGCTTCCTGCACCGATGCCAATGAATCGTATAAAGTCTGGGATGTGTATGGAGGCAGTAAGGAAAATATAAAATATTCGGCGCTGACCCAGATCGATACAACGAATGTTACGAACCTAAAGCCGGTCTGGACCTATTCGACGCACGACGCGTCCCCTACCAATACCAGCGACATGAAGACCAACGCCATTATCGTAGATGGAACGATATACGGTCTTTCCCCCCAGCTTAAGATCTTTGCGCTGGACGCCGCTACCGGGTTGGAAAAATGGGTATATGATCCGGTATACGTACCTGTCAAAGGGGCCAACAGGGGGCGCGGGGATTTTGCCTTCTCCACGCATATCTCCAGGGGGCTTACCTATTACAAGGATGGTGAAAAAGACCAGCGGATCTTTTACGCACCCGGGGGCGGGCATTTGATCTATTGCCTGGATGCTCGGACAGGTAAGATCATTCCCGGCTTCGGCAATAATGGAAAAATAGACCTTCATGATGACATGGAAAGGGATGTGAGCAGCTTGCACATTTCGATGACCAGCCCCGGCATTATTTATAAAGACCTCATCATTTTAGGGTCCCGGGTTTCCGAATCCGCAGAGGCGGTACCCGGGCATATCAGGGCCTATGACGTGCATACGGGGAAGCTCCGCTGGGTTTTCCATACCCTGCCCCTGCCGGGCGAACCGGGTTTTGAGACCTGGGAGGACCCCGAAGCATACAAATATTATGGGGGCGCCAATGCCTGGGGCGGCTTCTGCCTGGATGAAAAAAGAGGGATGGTATTCGCCGGTACCGGCTCCGCTACTCCCGATTTTTACGGGGGCAAACGGAAGGGCGCCAACCTGTATTCGGATTGCGTCCTGGGGCTGGACGCGGCAACCGGGAAGCTCAAATGGCATTTCCAGACCGTTCACCATGACCTGTGGGATTGGGATAATGCCGCGCATCCCATACTGGTCACCGTTAAAAAAGACGGGCAGGATATCGATGCGGTCGTGCAGGTCACCAAACAGGGATTTATATTTATGCTGGACAGGGAAACCGGTAAACCCATTTACCCTGTTGAAGAAAAACCTGTCCCGACAGAGTCCGACCTGGCCGGAGAGAAGCCCTCTCCCACGCAGCCTGTTCCGACATTCTTTAAGCCTTTCGTGCGGCAAACATTTACGGAGGCTGACCTTTTTAAAGACATCCCCGATTCATCCTACCAGGATATTAAAAAAAGATGGGCCTCGTATAAAACCGGGAATATGTGGAACCTGCCTTCCAAACAGGGAACCCTCGAGATCCCCGGCTGGAATGGGGGCGCTGAATGGGGAGGTCCGTCCTTCGATCCGCAGACGGGGATCCTGTACATCAACGCCAATGAATCCCCCTTCGTGGTCACCATGTCGGATGTAAAGGAAGAGACTACGACCTCTGAACAGACAAATCTCGAAGCCGGCCAGGTCTTATACAGAACCTATTGCAGAGGCTGCCATGGGAATGACAGGAGGGGAGGGGAAACCAACCCGATCCTGGGCACCAATCCTTCTTTGGTGGGTATCCAGAACATGAGCAATATGATCAAAGGCGTAAAGTACAATGAATCGACCTTCAAGGCCTTGATCTCTACCGGCAGGAGTATGATGCCTTCCTTCGGCCAGCTCAGCGATGGGGAAAAAACCGCGCTGGCTTCCTTTATCCTCGACATTAAATCCAGTCAGACCGGGAAATTCGTCAAGCCGGGTAAAGAAGTAAATCCTCACTATAGTATTCCCTATGCAGTTGGCGGCGGTAAGTTCCTTACAAAGGAAGGATACCCTGCGATCGCTCCACCCTGGGGAACTCTTACCGCCGTCAACCTGAATACGGGTGATGTTGTCTGGAAGGAAACGCTGGGAGATTATCCTGAATTAAAAGCAAAGGGAATACATGCAGGCACCGAAAATTTCGGCTCCTCTGCTATCACGGCAGGAGGACTGTTATTTATCGGGGCTACCAGCGACGAAAAATTCAGGGCATTTAATAAAAGGACGGGTAAGCTATTGTGGGAAGTAGATCTACCCGCGGCCGGGATAGCCACTCCTTCTGTTTATGAGGCAAATGGCAAACAATATGTAGTCATCGCCTGCGGAGGCGGAGGAAAGATGAGGTCAAAATCGGGAGATACCTATGTGGCGTATGCGCTGCCGGATAATAAATAAGGACTGTATGAAAAAAACGAATTTTCGCGGGATATGCCTGGCGCTTTCATTCGCATTCATGGCGCAGGGCATGGCCCAGTCACCGGAAGACGGCTGGCAGATCCTTTTTAACGGAAAGGACCTCACCGGCTGGCGGGAGCTCAATGGCAAACATAAATGGGAGGCAAAGGATGGCATGATCATCGGAACCGATGTCCATGGCCAGCCCAATGGATTTCTCTGCACCGAAGCCGACTATGGTGACTTTATACTCGAACTGGAAGTGTCGATAGATACGTTGATGAATAATTCGGGTGTCCAATTCCGCAGCCGCAGCACTGCCGATTATCTGAATGGACGGGTACACGGCTACCAGATGGAAGTAGACCCCAAACCTCAAAGATGGAGCGGCAGCATCTATGATGAAGGCGGCCGCAGGGGATGGATATATACCACAGAGCTCAATCTCCCCGCCAAAAACGCCTTTAAGAATAATCAATGGAATAAATACCGGATCGAGTGTTTCGGAACTACCATGCGGACATGGGTGAATGGTATCCCGGTCGCTCATCTTGTAGATGCGGAATGCGCCAAAGGATTTATCGGTCTGCAGCTTCATGCCAATAACCCGGCCGATCCGCCCGGCAGCCACCAGGTACGCTTCCGAAATATTCGTATAAAAACCAGTGGCATTAAACCTTCGCCACCGGATGACATCTTCGTGGTGAACACCATCCCTGATGATCTGTCCTTGCAGGAGAAAAAAACCGGTTATTCCTTATTAGGCTGGAAGGACGGGGATTTTATAACCCGGAAAAAGTTCGGCGCTTTTGTTTTGAAATTTGATTTTAAATTGTCGCAAGGCGCTGACAGCGGGATAAAATATTTAAAAGGCAACGGTGAGTGGAACCAGGCTGTTGTCAAAGTTTTTTCGGATAGCCTGACGGAGTATTGGTTAAACGGGTACAAGGCCCATGGAGACAAATACAAAGACCTGCCGGGTTTTGGCCTGGAACCAAAAACTCAGATCCGGCTGGAAGGGCGCGGGGGAACCATATCCTATCGAAGTATAAAAATAAAAGCGCTGGACAAGATCAGCCGGGACCGGGATAACGCGGCCGGCGTTCTACAGGTCAGCCAGGACAAGACCACAGGGACCATTTCAATTTTCACGGGCGACGGCAAGCAGCCGGTGCTGACACAGATCGCAAAACCGGATGAGCGGCCCTATATCCACCCTATCATCGCACCCGATGGAAAAGGCATACTTACTCAATACCGCCCGGACCATCACCCGCACCAGACGGGACTCTTCTGGGGATTGAAACTGGTGAATGGCCGCGACTATTTTATGAAATGGCAAAACGACTACTGGCGGCGGGTGTCTGCGACTGTCATCACCGGTCAGGGGCCGCGGGTTCAATGGCAGACGGTGTACGATCTGCTCGACGAAAAAGGCAATACGACGCTGAGGGAAACAGCCAACTGGTCGCTGCAGGAACAGGACGGCAGGTATTGGCTGGACCTCGAATGGAACGGTGACGCAAAAACCGATATCAATTTTGGAAAATACTATGTAGGGGGCCTGTTCCTCCGGATGCCCTGGTTTAAAGGCACCCCGGGGGAAGTCATCAATTCCGCCGGACAGCATAATCTGGAGGCGGAGGCGCAACGCGCCATATGGACCGATGTCGGCATGCAGGTGGAAGGACGGGATGACTGGGCCCATATGGCGATATTCGATCATCCCGGCAACAAGGACTTCCCCATATCCTGGCGGGTAGATACGCAGCTGGGGATCGGTCCTTCGCGGCAGATCATGGGGGATTGGAAATTGAATAAAGGGGAAAGGGAGACCGTCCGCTACAGGGTGGTAGTGTATGGCGGTGACCTGGGTAGTACTGAGCTTACGCGCTTATGGAAAGAATTTAGCCGGGATTAAACAGTAAAAAATTAATCAATCAAATATGAAAGCTGGTACAGCCCTATCAAACGACAAACAAGAGCCGCCGGATAAAAAATTATTCCTGGCCTGTTTTTTGGCAATGGTCACCACCTCTTTTGGATTTATACTCCGGGCGCTGACCTTACCGCAATGGGGCGCGGAATTTAATCTCACCAAAACCCAGATAGGAGAAATCGCCGGGGTGGGCCTTTGGCCTTTTGCCATAAGCATCGTATTGTTCAGCCTCATCATCGACAAAGTAGGGTATAAGAATTCGATGATCTTTGCTTTTATCTGCCATATTTCATCGGCCGTGCTGACTTATTTTGCCCATGGGTATACGATGTTGTATGTGGCCACCTTTATCATGGCCCTGGGAAATGGAACGGTGGAGGCAGTAGTAAACCCCGCCGTAGCGACCATGTTTCCGAAAGAAAAAACCAAATGGCTTAATTTTCTCCATGCAGGATGGCCTGCCGGTTTGATACTGGGGGGAATTATGGCCCTGCTCATGGGACCGGAAACCGACTGGAGGCTGAAGATCATTCTTGTGCTGCTGCCTGCTGTTGCTTATGGAATAATGATGTTCCCGCGCAGGATCCCTGTAAACGAACGGGTGAAGGCCGGTGTTTCTTACCTGGAAATGTTAAAGGAAGTGGGCATCGGAGGGGCGCTGATCATTGTTTCGCTTATTGTATTTCAGATCGGATCGGTATTCAGCTGGTCCACTACCGCCAATATAGTTATCACCCTCGCGATAGTCGCCGTTTTTGGCTTTTTTGTACGCAGCCCGGGACGCCCCTTATTCAGTATCATGTTGCTGATGATGTTACCGCTTGCGATCACCGAATTGGGTACGGACAGCTGGATCTCGGATCTGATGGGACCGGCCATGGCCGAGATCCGTTTGCAGGGCGGATGGATACTGGTATATACGTCCACGATAATGGTCATATTGCGTTTCTGCGCCGGCAGGATCATTCACAAAATATCTCCCTTGGGGTTGCTGGCCGTTTGCTCCCTGGTCGCGGCCATCGGACTCTTCCTCTTATCCTTATCAAGCGGGATCATGATCCTGGTCGCAGCCACCGTCTTTGGGCTGGGTAAAAGCTTTTTCTGGCCGACGATGCTGGGCGTGGTCTCGGAACGTTTTCCGAAAGGGGGCGCCATGACATTGAATATAGCCGGAGGAGTCGGCATGATCGGGGCGGGCGTATTAGGCGCCGTGATACTTGGGTTTGTGCAGGATAAAACGATCGACACGAAACTAAAGGCATACGATCAGTCTAATAATACGGCCTTGCACAGTTCCTATGTTACGGAACAGAAAACAAGTATTTTCGGAAAGTACGAAGCCATAGACCCCGTCAGGCTTTCCCGGGCTCCCGAACCGGAAAGGCAGGCTGTCACCACAGTCCAGGGGAATGCCAAAAAGGAGGCGCTGAAAACCATCGCCTTGTTTCCCGTCGGAATGCTGTTGTGTTATCTGCTTCTCCTGCTCTACTTCAAATCCAGGGGAGGGTATAAGGTAGTCCTTCTCTCCACTCATTACCAGTAAAAATATTTCGTAAAAATTTCAATATGAATCAAAAAAGGATCAATATCGCTATTGTAGGATTAGGGTTTGGCGCCGAATTTATTCCAATTTATCAAAGACATCCTTATGCCAATATGTATGCTGTTTGCCAGAGAAATCCCGCCAAATTAGAAGAGATAGGCAAGGCATTCGGGATTGAAAAACAATATACTGATTATAACGAGCTCCTCAAGGACAAGGATATTGACGCCGTCCATATCAACACGCCTATCCAGGATCATGCCGGACAGGTCATGGCGGCGTTGAGGGCCGGCAAGCATGTAGCGTGTACCGTTCCCATGGCGACTACCATGGAGGAATGCAGGCAGATAGTGGCGACGGTTAAAGAGACGGGCCTTACCTACATGATGATGGAAACCGTGGTATACAGCCGGGAGTTTTTGTTTGTCAAAGAAATGTATGAGGCGGGTGAATTAGGGAAGATCCAGTTCCTGCGGGCTTCGCATCAGCAGGAGATGGCGGGCTGGCCGGGTTATTGGGAAGGATTGCCTCCCATGCATTATGCTACGCACTGCGTCGGCCCCGTGCTGGCGCTGACAGATGCGGAAGCCGAATATGTCTCCTGTTTTGGGTCAGGCAGGATCGATAAAAATTTGATTGCAAAGTATGGCTCCCCTTTTGCTGTTGAAAGCTGCCATATTAAATTCCGTCATTCGGACCTTTCGGCCGAAGTAACCCGCTCATTGTTTAACACCGCCCGCCAGTACAGGGAGAGCTTCGATGTATATGGGTCAAAAAAGTCCTTTGAATGGACCCTTATAGAACATGAGGACAGTATCATTCATACGGGCGAGTCGCCTTCCCGCGTGCAAATAAAAGACTATGCCCATTTATTGCCGGCAGCAATACAGCCGTTTACGGCTTCCGGCGTGTATGACCAGAACGAAAATCAGCATCTTTCTTTTGTCCAGGGATCGGGACATGGCGGGTCGCACCCGCATCTCGTAAACGAATTTTTAAATGCGCTTATCGAAAACCGCCAGCCTTATCCAAATGCCTGTCAATCCGCTAATATAACCTGTGTAGGAATTCTTGCCCACGAATCAGCCATGAATGGCGGAGAAATAAAACACCTACCTGAGTTTACTTTTCAAAAGTAATTTTACATTTGCCTGCCGGTCAAAGTATCTAAAACAATACAAATGAGCCTGGACGTTAAATTTGGCGTGAGCACATGGCTGTGGACTTCTCCGTTTAATACGGCATCTATCGGGCTTTTTCCGAAAATAAAGGAAATGGGTTATGACGTCGTGGAGATACCCGTCGAAGACCCGGGTCTTATAGAAACCGGTAAAATAAAAGCAGCGCTTATCGCCAGTGATCTTCAGGCCGTGATCTGCGGCGCCTTTGGCCCTTCCAGGGACCTTACGCATGATGATCCGGCTTATCATAAAACCAGCTTCGAATACATCCTGTCCTGCCTGGATATATGTAGTCGGCTGGGAGCCGGTTTCCTGGCGGGACCGATGTACTCTGCCGTCGGCAAAGCCCGGCTGGTTTCCGGGGAACAAAGGAAAAGGGAATGGGACAGGGCTGTAATAAACCTCCGGAAGGTTTGCGATATTGCCGGGGACATGGGACTCGACATTGCGCTGGAGCCCTTAAACCGGTTTGAATCGGACCTCATCAATACGGCTGAAGATGTTATGCGGCTGATCGCAGAAATAGATCACGCGTCCGCTAAAGTGTTGCTGGATGGCTTTCACATGAGTATTGAAGAGCCCGATATCGAAAAAGCGATAGTTCTTGCCGGGGACAAGCTGGCCCATGTCCAGGTTTCCGAAAATCACAGGGGTACGCCGGGCACCGGGCAAACGAGATGGGATATATTCCGGAACGGGTTAGCTGCAATTAATTACAGCGGCGTGGTATCCATTGAAAGTTTCACTCCCGAAGTAAAAGAGCTTGCCGGGGCTGTATGCATCTGGCGTCCGCTTGCCGAAAGCCAGGATGCCTTTGCCCGGGAGGGATTGAAGTTTCTCCGGCGCTGGGCTGAGGGATAAAGTCAATTATTTTGATCAACTATGAAAGAAAGAATAATAGGAATTATGGGCGCTATGCCCGAAGAAATCGATAGCATTAACCAGCTGCTTACGGATGAGCGCCGGGTAACAATGGGTATGAGAACCTATTCCATCGGCAAGATCGACGGTATCACAACAGTCGTTGTTTTTTCACGATGGGGTAAAGTTGCTGCAGCCATAACTGTCTCAAACCTGATCCTGGAATTTAAGGTAACCGAGCTGATCTTTACCGGGGTTGCAGGGGCCATAGACCCCCGGCTGCGCATCGGAGACATCGTTTTGGGCAAACGCCTGATCCAGCATGATATGGATGCCAGGCCCATTATGAAACAGTTTGAGATCCCGCTTTTAGGCGATATCTTTTTTAAATGCCATGAAGATCAATTGAACGTCGCCACCAAAGCGATCAATTACCTGTTGGAAGAGAAACATCTTCATTCCGCGATCGGAGCCGATGAGTTGAATAAATTTGACATCCAGACACCCCGGTTATTTATCGGGGACATCGCCAGCGGCGATAAGTTTTTTTCGAACACCAGGGATAAGGAGGAACTGCTGGCTAATATCCCTTCTGTTCTATGTGTGGAAATGGAAGGCGCGGCCGTTGCGCAGGTCTGTTATGAATACAATATCCCCTATACCATTATCCGTACGATCTCGGATGCTGCCGACGAAAAATCTCATATTGATTTCTCCTCTTTTATAAAGAATATATCGAGTAAGTATTCTTTGGAGATTGTTAAGAATATTTATAAAGAATTTTGAAAAGCTTGTAGCAGAAGGATGACCGGTGTTCTATATTTAAAATTATTGGCTATAATTAACTAATAATCAATAGTTTAATTAAATTTATTCGAAAATATAGAAATACTGAGGATTGATAACTGTTCATTATATTTGCTTGTTCATTTTAAATGAACAGGCTTTTTTTTTGAGCAAAAAAATGAAAAACGAACAAAACATACTTGAAGAAGCTATTAGTAAGCTTCAAGAATATTCTGGTCTTTTTATAAAAATAGAAAAGGGAAAACCCCCAAACGATATCTATTTAATAATTGGAGAGAAAATTTTTATCGCAGAGGTTAAAACAACTATTTCTATTGGAAACAAGGCTTCAATTTTTTCTTTGCTTAACTATAAATCTAGTGAGAGCAAATTGCCGGCCATTATTATTACACAATATATACCTTCTGATATTGCAAAAGAATATACCACCAATGGTCTCAATTATCTTGACATAGCTGGCAATTGCAGTATACGATATAAAGATTTGATAATTCAAATTGAAGGTAAAAAAAGAGAAAAAATTCCAAAAATCAATCAGGCGAGGGCTTTTCAGGAAGCAGGTATTAGAATAATTTTTCACCTGCTTATCAATCCTCAAAACACACAATTGACTTACCGGGAATTGGCACAATTGGCAGATGTGTCACTGGGGTCTGTAAGTAGTATAATTCAGGAACTAATAGAACTTAATTTCATTCTGTTGGCCAACAAAAGGAAAGTTCTAAAAAATATGCCATCGCTTTTAGAACGATGGGTAATTGCTTATCATGACGTGCTGAGGCCAAGATTGTTGTTGAGGAAGATGCGCTTTACGAAGGTTGAACAATACAATTGGGACTCCCTTTCAATTCAAGATGCTGATGACGTTGTATTATGGGGGGGGGAACCAGCTGCTTCATTATTGACCAATTATCTTTCACCTGAAAAATTTACAATCTATATAAATAATTCCTGGCAAGGTCTTAGCCGGGACTTAAAATTAATGCCAGATGATAACGGTAATATAGAAATACTAAAAATGTTTTGGAAGGAGGACGTCAAATATAGAGAGAAGTATATCGTACCCCCACTTCTAATTTACGCAGATTTAATGGGTAGTCGTATCAGTAGAAATATAGAAACAGCAAAAATAATCTTAGAAAATGAGTTATCATATCTCAAGTGACAGGTTTGATAATCCCTATTTATCCGAACTTTTGAAAATATTAGCAGCAAGAGATATGGTGTTAGGTGGAATTTATAATCGAAAGACAGGAAGATGGGGGACGAACTAAAAGCGTAAAGCCAAGCTTATTATACCCGGTGTTGGCCTCCCAGCCACCTTCGTTCGCCAGCCGGATGCTGTATTCGGGCCGCCCGGCGAGGGCAGGATATTTATCCGGGAAATCCAGGAACAGGTCATATTTTCCGGGAGGCAGGGCGGCAGGCAGCTGCAGAGATCCCTTCCATTCAAAGTCGCCGCTGAACCAGGTGCGGGGGTCGGCCTGGCAGGGCAGGACGATTTAGGGGGCATATCTTATTGGCATCGGGGCAGTCGCCCGTCTTCGCCTGGTTGGTATAAGCAAAACGCAAAATGACTTTCAATCCCCGGGCGTGCGCGACAGTGAAAAATAAAAGGAGAACCCCGATCCATAAACTAGTGTTCTTCATTCGGTTGAATTTTAGGAAGAAACTGCTAAAGGACCATTTAATATCTGTTAACAACTTTAAATACTCATTTAACATACTTTTAAGCTCCATTAAACATTGAGCCCTCCTTTGGAAGTTTTAGCAGATTGTTGCAAGTTTTTAGCTCATGCGAGCTTATTCACTGCATCGTTTAAGTCACGCTGCTTGCAGATTACACCAGCTTTGTCCGGTGAAAGTATTATAGCCATAACGATTTGATTCAATATATTTCCTCCATTCCCGGGGAAATAAAATGTTGGTTTTCTGAATGCAGAAAATCTTCAGCGGGTTTTTTTTGAATTATCAAAACATACTACACATGAGACAAAAACTCCCCAGGGTATCCTTGCTGGCTATAGTGAGGATACTTCTACCACAATCGCTATATCCCCCCGATCGGCTGATTTTTTTGCAGCTATAACAAGTAGCTGATACCAGGCTGTTTTCCTATCCGGGAAAACGGAAATGAAGATTTTTTTCAACGGGAAAATTTCTTCAACAGGGATTTTTTTGCTTTTATTTTTTGAACATCCAAACAACTACGCATATGACAAAAAGACCCAAACCCGGGCACCTACTATTGCTAATAGGCGTTCTGCTCGCACATTTGAGTTACGCACAAACCCATCCTGTCAAAGGAAGGGTCGTCGGGAAAGACAACAAATTTCTCGAAGGCGCTACCATCAGGGTAGAAGGCAAAAATACTTCGGCAATGAGCAAGGAAGACGGTTCCTTTATCATCAATGCAGCACCCGGCAGCCAGCTGGTCGTTTCGCATATCGGATTTAAGACACAGAAGGTCAGGATCGGCGCGAATATGTCCGAGATCGACATTACTCTTGCCGACGATGTGTCGGAGATCGACCAGGTGGTCGTCACCGCAATAGGTACGACGGTAAAAAAGCGTGAACAAGGCTACAACTCTACTACACTTAAATATGAAGAGCTGGACATTTCCAAGCCTACGGTTATTGCCAGCGCCCTTTCCGGCAAAGCAGCCGGCCTGGAGGTTACCGGTATCGGCGGTGGTGTAAACCCCAGCTATCGGGTAGTATTGCGCGGGCAGCGTTCGCTGACCGGCAACAACAATGCCCTTATCATTGTGGACAACATCATGGTTCCGAGCGAAGTGCTGACCAACCTGAACCCTGAAGATATCTCCGATGTAACCATCCTCAACGGCGCCAGCGGAACGGCTATTTATGGTTCTGCCGCTTCCAACGGGGCCCTTGTTATCACGACCAAGAAAGGCCGGGCGGGGCCTGCGCAGGTGCACATGGCAAACACGACTACTATCGAGAAGGTAGCATACAACCCCAAATTGCAGACGGACTATGGTTCCGGTGGGGATGGTTATGGTATCAACAGCAATGGTACTCCGGTATATTCTGCTGTTGAGAACGAGTCTTTTGGCCCCAAATTCGATGGAACGATCCGTGACCTGGGTGTTCCCCTGGCTGACGGAACGATCCTGAAGGCTCCTTATTCTTATTTTAAAGATCGTAATAAATTCTGGCAGACAGGTCTGAGCAACCAGACCGATTTCTCCGTTTCACAGGGGGACGAACGCTCTTCCCTGTTGCTCTCCGGCCAGTATCTCAGCACAAGCGGGACTACCTATAATGACCGTTATACCCGGGCTGCTTTCCGCATCAACGGTTCGCGTAAGATGAGCAAACAGATCGAGATCAATTACGGCGCTTATTATGTACAGAACCGATATAACGTTACCTCGCAAAACAACGCGGTGTACGATCAGTTCCTGAACATGCCCGCGAATGTTCCCATTACACATTTCAAGGACTGGGTCCACAACGAATACGCCAACCCGAACGGTTACTACAACCCCTGGTATGGCAACCCGTATTTCACGATCGATAACAATCGTGAGTATACGAAAAACGACTACCTTATCGCCAATGCCGAGATCAAGTTTGCTCCTTTGGAATGGCTGACCTTTACTTCCCGTACCGGTATGACCTACCGCTCGGTATCCGATCGTTATACGACCGGTATGTTCCACTATACGCAGTTTGCGAAGGACGTCAGCGGTAACAGCAAAAGCGATATCGCAGGTTCCTATTCTACCGATAACTATTATATCAACAGTCTGAACTCTACCTTACTGGGGGAAGCCAGGAAAAGCTACAAGGATTTCAGTTTATATGGATTGATCGGCGGCGCTCTGCAGCAGGACAACCAGAGTTATACTAGTGCCGGCATCAGCGGTCTTGTCGACAGCAACCTATACAGCTTAAGCAATACCCTGAACTATCCTTCGGCATCCGGCGCTATCTACCAGGACCGGCAGGTAGGTCTTTTCTACCAGGCCAAGATCGGGTATAAAAACTGGTTATTCCTGAATACTACCGGTCGTAACGACTGGGTCTCTATTCTTAACCCCAGCAATCAGTCTTTCTTCTACCCTTCGGTTGACGCCTCTTTCGTCGCCACGGACGCTTTGGGCTTTCTCAAGGATCTCTCCTGGCTGGACGCTTTGAAACTGCGCGGCAGCTGGTCTAAGGTTGGGCAGGTCAACTTGTCCAACTATACCTATGGCGCCTATGCCCTTCAGCAGACCTATGGCCAGATATTAGGTTATCCTTTCAATGGTAACCCGGGTTATGCTCTCGGAAGCACCATCGTTTCGACGAACCTGAAACCTGAAATCACCAAAGGCTGGGAAGGTGGCATCGACTTCTCTATGTTTCACAGCGCCATCGACGCAGGTATTACTTACTATGTTACGCATACGACCAACCAGACCGTTAATACCGGTGTTTCCAATGCTACTGGTTTCAACAACTACCTGACCAACACGGGAGAAACGGTTTCAAAGGGTCTTGAAGTAAAATTGAACCTGACCCCTGTCCGTTCAAAAGACTGGACCGTCAGCCTGAACTCTACCTTTACTTACAGCGACAACAGGGTTCTGTCTATCAGCGCCGCGCTGTCTCAGCTGCAGCTCTCCGGTTATTCCAACGCAGGTTCCTATGCCGTTCCGCATTATCAATTCCCCGAGCTGTATGGTACGGACTATGTACGTGACCCCAAAGGCCGTGTTATCGTAGATGCTGTTACCGGTATGCCTTCTGTCAGCAGCACCCTGGTATATTTGGGTAATGCCAATGCCCGGACGATGATCGGCCTGACCCCTCGAATCCGGTACAAACAATGGACGATCGAAGCAGTATTTGAATACCGCGGCGGGTTCAAACGTTACAACGAAATGGGTACCGACCTGGACTGGTCCGGTATGGGTATCAGGACCGTGGCCTACAACCGTCAGCGTTTCGTCTTTCCGAACTCTGTATACTTAGATAACAAGGGCAATTATGTAGTCAATAAGACGGTGACTGTCAACCAGGCTAACGGTAATGGCGGTTTCTGGACTGCCAACGAAGAAAGAGGCGTAGGCAGCAACTATGTTACCAACGGCGCTTACTGGAAGCTTCGTCAGATGGTTATTTCTTACAGCCTGCCCCAGTCTCTGCTGAAAAAGATCAAGACGATCAAGGGCGGTACCATCAGCGTCCAGGGACGTAACCTCTTTTTGTGGCTGCCGAAAGACAATGTATATACAGATCCTGACTACAGCTACAATGGAACAGGTAATGGTATCGGTCTTACCGGCTACCAGACGCCTCCTTCCCGTTTCATCGGCGGCACCCTTTCTATCACCTTTTAATTTTCAGGCATGAAAAAAATATCAATACTGGTTTTATCAGCGGCTATCATCCTGTCGGGCAGCTCGTGCAAAAAATACCTCGACGTCAATTCGAATCCGAACCAGGCAACCTCTTCTACTCCGACCCTGGTGTTGCCGACAACGATCACTTATACGGCATCCATTGCTTCCAGCTACAACGATTACGGCATGGAGGTCGGCGGGTACGGCACCAACGGCGGCGGATATGGCGGTTTCGGGGTAGAATGGACCTATAATTATACCACGAACGACCATACCAATCTGTGGTCTTCCGTCTTTAGCAACCTGGAGAATATCCAGTTCGTGCTCGACAGCACGGCGCAATACCCGGCCTTCGCTGATTTCAATGCAGTTGCCAAAATTCTGAAAGCGTACAATACACAACTACTGGTAGATCAATACAATGATGTACCTTATAGCCAGGCCTTCAAAGGATTGAATAACCTCGCTCCTGCTTATGACAAGGCGCAGGTTATCTATCAAAACCTGGCTGATCTTTGTGATTCGGCCATCCTGCTGATCAACAACTCGAAAAATACCACTGCGCTGACCTCGGCAACCGATCCGATGTTTGGCGGTAACCTGAAGCTTTGGAAGCAATTCGCCAACACAGTCAAGCTGCGCCTGATCGTCCGGGCTTCCAAAGCGATGACCTTTACCAATACCTCCTTCTCCAGTGATGGGTTCCTGACCAGGGATGCGATAGTTAACCCGGGATATGCCAAGTCGAGCGGTCATGTCAGCCCCTCCTGGAATACCTGGGTGGCCGACTACAACAACTCTACTGCCAACCGCGCCTGGATGACGTCCATGTATGCCTTTGGATTCTACGATGGCAACAAGCTGACCGATAACCGCGGTTATGCTTGTTTTGGAAACTTTCCCAAGACTCCTGTCGATCAGCTGGGTACATCGATCGGGGTGCCTAATCCCCAGAGCCCCGGAGGCGACTGGTTCGCCCAAAGCAGCCTGAGCACGCCTTCCGTGGGGATCTTTAAAGGCCCCAACCAGGGAGAGCCCATTATGCTGGCGGCTGAAAGTTATTTCCTGCAGGCGGAAGCGGCGGTCAGAGGGATCATCAGCGCCGATCCTGCTGCCTTATTCAACACAGGTATCGGCGCTTCTTTCCATTACCTGTACCTGGGGCCCGATGACGCAACGCTTGGTGCAGGTTGGGATCCGGCCGCAGACTCTGCTCAATATATGTCTGACAATAACGCCAGCTACCTGGTCAATTTCAGCCTGGCCTCGACCGATGATCAAAAGATCGAAGCGATCATTACCCAAAAGTGGATTGCAGTGAACATGATCAATAGCATCGAAGGCTGGAACGAGTATCGTCGAACAGGTTATCCGAAGAGCTCGGGGATCAACACTGGTAATCCTTATGGTTCTTTCGCTTCCCTGCAGTCGATCTCTCCAAGGGCAGATAAGCTGCCAACCCGGATACTGTATCCGAGTAGCGAATTCCTGAACAATGATGCGAATGTACCGAAGGGTATTTCACCGTTCGCCTCGCTCATCTTCTGGGCCAAATAGATCTTTTAACAGTATAAACTAAAATCATGCAATATATCATGAATAATAAATTTTTGATCGCGGTGCCGGTCCTGGCTCTGACCCTGGGGATGAGTTCGTGCCTCAAGTCTTCCCCGCAGAATCTTCCCCCATCAGGTACAAGTGTAATAGAATTCAACAATACATCTGTTCCGGAATCTTACACCGCAAAGACAAAATATGCAGCATATGATAACAACAACCTGCTGCTCCAGAATGATACGACCGGTTTTGATTTCATCATCGATTATGCCGGCGCCCAGTTTAATGCACCCGAGGATATCACGGTAACGATAGGGTATGATACCAGGGATTCTGTCCTGTCGTATTACAATGATTCTGCGGGCACGAAATATCATATGCCCGACCCGGCTGATTTCACTTTCCCTTCGACGCTGGTCCTCAAAAAAGGCACCCACCAGGTGTATGGACATGTCCATCTTCAGAATGTGACCAACGGGATCGGGTTTGATACTGCCCGCGCAATTCCTTTAGTGATCACGGCTGTGTCCTCCGGTCTGATCAGCGGTAATTATGGAACGGCTATCTTCCAGTTCTCACTGGCGAATGTCTTTTCGGGCAGCTATACCACCACCGGGTATTTCTTCCATCCAACCGGGGAAAGAGCCATCAAAGGCGACTATACCATATATGCGGCAGGAACTATTGCCTGCCAGGTCCCGCTGGGTGATCTGGGTGGAAGTCATTACTATTTCGTTGTCGATGTTCCTGCGAGCGGCGGCGCCCTGGCCAACTACCGGGTACCTGCCACCAGCTCCTGTCCCAAGCCTCCCGCTTCCGGTTTCATGACCGCTGATGATCCCGGCGGCTCTGTTTTCGGGGGAGCGACTCCGGCTGTACAACCCGGTGGTTCGACGCCCTGGCAGTCTTCTACGTACAACAATACTTATGATGCTTCCGCCAAGACCTTCTGGATCCATGTGGGTTACAATGGCTCCAGTCAGAACAACTGGTCAAGGCAGTCCTATACAAAAATGGTTAAAGATTAGTTTGTTTTGGATTAATTCATGCCCAAGGCTATCCTCTATAGCTTTGGGCCTTTTTTTTTATCTTCCCATTATGAAATACTGCGCAGGTATCGTGCTCTTTTTATTGTCCTGGTCCTGCCGTCAACCTGCCCGAACAAAGGTCCACCTTCTCCTGCAGTCCGGCACGGATGAAAAGATCAGGCTGGTGCATGTGCTTTATAATGAAGAGAAGGAGATAGTTGTCGATTCCGGCATCGGCAGACGGCACCTGGACTCTTTCGATCTGACGATCGATGGACCCCGGGACCAGTTTTACAAGCTACGGATCGGGATCAACGGCTTGCAGGTGCCATTTGTCAATGACAGCGACTATATCCGTGTCAGCTGTGATTATTCGTCGCGCCGCTGCCGCTTCATCAATTCTCCGGTCAATGAAGAACTACAGGCTTTCATCAAAGGACAGGAGCAATTGTCTTTGCAAATGGTGAGATCGGCGAAAAACCTTGACAGCCTTCAGGACAGCAATGGGAATTCCCGCCTGATCGACTCCTGCCGCAAGGTATTCGATCGTCAACGGCTACAGGCGCTACAGCATGCCGTCGACTTTGCCGATACGGTCAGGAATCCGGGTGTTTTTATGTTTGCCTATAACAGCATCGATTACGGGAACGATCATGCCGCGCTAAAAAAATTCATGATGAGGGCCGCTGGCCGCTTCCCGTCCGATTCCGCCGTGCAGCAGCTGCGACGCAATACGCTGGATTATATCCGGATCTTTGAAGAAGAATACGGGGTCGGCGACAGCCTCCCGGAAGTCCTTCTGCCCGACCCAAACGGGGTGGCGCACTCTACCTATACTCCCGGGAACACCTATACCTTTATCGATTTCTGGGCCAGCCTCGAGCCCGGAGCCCAAAAATTCTCCAATATCAAGAAGCAGCTCCGGCTGCGGGTGGGCAAGGACAAACTGGCGATGGTCAGCGTAGCCATCGATGCGGAAAAGGACAGCTGGAAAAAGATCGTCGAATATGAGCACTATGACTGGCTGCAGCTTATCGACGAAAAGATGTGGCAGGGACCGGCCGTAAAAACATTGAAGTTCGACAGCATCCCGTTCAATTTCCTGCTCGACCCGCATAAAAGAATCATAGCGAAGGCCATACCGGCGGATTCTCTTGTTGCCGTTGTGTCAAGGCTGGTGGGCAGGTGAGATCGGTTGGCCAGGTGAGATCCGGTTGGCTGGATGAGATCCCTTTGTCTATTTAAATGGTCGTTCGGCGAGTAGTTTTTGCCCTCCTCCCTGGCTGCTTTAGCTTGCAGGTATTCGATTGTAAAGCTAAATCTTGAACGATGAAAAATAGTATAAACATCACCTGTTGGCTCCTCGCCATCGCTTGTATGACCAGCTGTAAAAAAGACAATGCCCCGGCGGCCCCGGGAGGCGCCGGGGGGACGGGGGGAACCGGAGGAAATAAACCGACCCCGGCCTATTTTTTTGCAAACACCGAATGGACGGGGTCCTGCAAAACGCTCAGCCAGCAATACGACCCGCCTTGTTATTTACGGTTTAATGGAGACAGTACTATTTCGGTGTATGCGCTGTTTTACTGGCAGCTGGGCGGCAGCTTCCAGCTTGTAGACAGTGCGGTAGGAAAGATCACAGCCATCGATACCGTCACGAACGGGAATACGACCATCAATGTGTCGTTTGCCCTCACCGGGGACAAACAGACATATACCCTTACCAATAAGAATACGTTAGTGGGCGTTACGGCAGCGGGCTCTACTGCGGACAGCTACAATACCTTCAGTCCCCACCTGCAGGTATGCCCCGCTACCATCCCATCGGTTAAAAATACTACCTGGAGCAGCAAAAAAATGACGGGCGGCGGCGCCACGGACGGCATGTATGCCTACCCGGACCTGGCGACTTTTTCGTTCGGCGACAAGAGCCAGATATTCTACCGGAATGGATCGATCATAACCTATACCCCATCCGATCAGATCCAGATATTGCTGATGGAATATAACCAGAAGGGGCCCCGGATCTACCTGAGCGGGTTTGACGAAACGAAGGACTTTTTGATCGGTTATTTCGGGGTGTTGGCTCCCGATGGGGCCAGCATGCTGGTGGATACACGCGCAAAAAGAGATGCCAGGCTGCCTAACTATCTTCAGACGATCTATTGGTATGGCCCTCCTGGTGTCACACCTGTCATCTTTAAGCAATAGTCCCGGCGATGTGGCGCCGGCTAAGGCCCGGGTTCATGAAGACAAGTAAAAGGTTGTACCACGGCCGGAGCCCGGCTTAACCGAGACCTGGAAATGGATGGCCCTGGCAAGGTCCCTGATCAGGTGAAACCCGAAGCCGGTGCTGGCGTTGAAACTGCTGCTTTCATGGTAGAGTGTGCTCACCTGCTCTGCGCTGATCCCCGGACCATTGTCCGTAATGGATAAAATGGTTTGTCCGGCTTCTTTCCGCGCCTTCCATTCTACTAAACCGTCCGGTGTGTCGGACAGCGCTGAGATGGCATTGGATGTAAGGTTTTGCATGATCACCTTCAGGTAATTTTCATCGGCGGAGACCTCCAGCGATCCGGGATCGTCAAATTTCAAATTCACCCGCGGGGTTTGGGAAAAGAATTTCTGCAGGTAATCAAACAAGTCCCTCACCGGGACCGTCCTGATCTCGGGTTTAAAATTTTCCATCTGCTCCTTGCTCCAAAGCAGCATTGTTTCCAGGGTCTCCAACAGCTGTTCTGCGGATGCGCCGATCTGCTGCCGGTGGGCCGCCAGCTCATCCCCCGAAAGAAGCCCGGGCTCATTTTTCAAAAGGTATAAATAATTGACCAGGTTGGCGATGGGGCTTCGAAGATCGTGGCTGAGGATGCCGAAGAATTTCACTTTTATCTTGTTGGCCTCATCCAGCTGATCGTTCAGGATCATCAGGGTCGTGTTCGATCTTTTGCGCATCCGGCTCTGCCGGAATAACAGGACTCCGATGATACCCAGCAGGATCAATGCCGCGACCAGGCCCATCAATGTCCGCTGCTGACTGGACAGCCTGAGTTGATTGATGGCAATCTCTTTATCTTTTAAGGCGATCTTTTGTTTGCCTTCCAGACCGGCCAGCTCATTTTTTTTATCCTGGGAGAAAAGGGAATCGTTGATGGAATAATAGGTTTTAAAATTGTCCAGTGCAGGTTTGTAATTCCCTCTTTCTTCTTCTATATGGGACAGGGTCAAAGACATAGCTGCCTGGTATTCCCGGTTGCCGGTTTCTTTTGACAGCAGGATGCCCCGGTTGAGACAGGAAATGGCCTGCTCCACCGACTCTTTTTTCTCCGATGAAACGCTATGCAAGGCAAGATCATAATAGGCGCTTCCCAGATTGACCAGGTTCCCGATGGAAGAAATGGAGGACGGGCCAATTTCATCCAATATCTGCCGGGCTTTTAGCATCAACGCGATGGCTTTTTTATAATCCGGGTATTCCAGCGGGGCCATGGTAACCAGCACCTGGGCTATCGCCGTCCTGTTGCCCATTTCTTCATACACTTTCAATGCTTTCTCCATATAAGCCCTGGCTGAAACGGTATCTTTTGCGCCCAGCCGGATAACTCCCATATGCAGCAAGGCCTTGCCGATATTGTTGGGCGTATGGGAAAGCTGGCCATATTTCAAGGTCATTTCAGCATATTCCAGCGCTTTTCCATAATCATTTTGCGTAAGAAAACTGGCCGTGATATTGGTACCCACGAGGGCTATCTGTTCATTGCTGTTTATCTCCCTGGCAACGGCCAATGCCTTGAAATAATAATCAAGCGCCGCGGAAAAATCCGATTCTCTCTGGTAGCTTCTGCCAATATTATTCAGGTTGCTGATCATGCTGAACGAAGCGGCAAGCTCCTTGTTCAAAGTATAACTCCGCTGAAAATGGACCCTGGCCAGCGTATTATTGCCGGTGTCGCCAACCAGTAAGCCCATGGCATTTTCCAGCTTGGCAATTCCTTTTTTCCATTGGAGCCTCCCGGCCATCGCCAGGCCATCGCTGGCATACGAAATGCCTTTGACCGGGTTCACTTGTATATAAGTCTCGGCTATCTTGGTCAGGGATTTTACCTTATTGGTATCGGGGGGTTGGCCAGGCAGCTCATTCAGGATAGAATCGATCAAAAGCTGGCCTCTTTTCTGTGCGAAAAGGCCGGTTTGCAATAGTGCAAATCCAATTAAAAAAATGAATTTCATATATCAAGGGGTTAGCAAAGTGTCCAGTACTTCTTTATAGCTTCTGCCTATCGGCAAGACAACATCATTGACCAAAACTGTTTTGGGAGTAACCCTGCTGACAAAACGTTTCTGCACCGCATAACTCCGGTGGATGCGGATAAAAGGCTGAAAATGTTTTTCCCTGAGCAGGTTTCCCAATGGAGAGAGTACGCAATATTTCCTTTCCGGTGTAACGATACGGGTATAATCCTTTAGCGCCTCTAAATAAACAATATCATAAAACCTGATCTTGATATGCTCCCGGCCGTCCTTGATGAACAGGCTTTCTTCCTCGAAGGAATGGCCCAGCGAGCCGGCCCTGGAATGCATATCCAGGAAATAGTGAAGCCGGTTCATCGACCTCCCGAAGCGATCGGCTGCCAGGGGTTTTATTAAAAAGTCCAAAGCATTCACCTCAAAACTTTGCAAGGCGTATTCCGGGTAGGCTGTAATAAAGATGCAGGCCGGTACATTCTCCAGTTGCAGGCGCAGGTCCAGTCCGTTGAAGTCCGGCATGTCGATATCCAGCAAAACAACATCCGGAGGGTTTTGGGCCGTCTCTTTAAGGGCGGCCGCAGCGTTGTCAAATACCCCTGTTATGTTCAAAAATGAATACTTACGTACAAAAGAGACGGTGGTCAGCCGGTCAAGCTTGTTGTCGTCCACGATAAAGCATTTGTATTCTTTTTCGCCGGGTTGCATGGGCGATACATTAAATTTTTACTCAATATAGGGCGAAATGCGGCTATTTTAAATAGATTCCGCCTCATTATTTCAAAATAAGCAACAAAACAATCACCCTGTAACAAACCCAGCTAACCGTCAGTCCCCAGCCAAGCGACAACAGCTTCGTCCTCCGGACATGCTCCAGCAACATAAGACCGGCCACAAATGGTGGGCAGGATACCTACTGCTACGAATTCTGTGGCGCCAATGGCGAAGGCGCCGATCGTTAAAGCCCAAAGCGCTCCCGGCAATTTTGTGTCAAAACTATCCGCTTTGCAATCATTATCATAATTATTAAACTAGTACCTTTATATCAGTAAAATAATAGACTATGCTATTGAACCTGGAATGGTTTCGTACGTTCAGAAAGATCTATGAGACCGGATCGCTGACGTCAACCGCGCAGGCGCTGTATATCTCGCAGCCCGGGGTAAGCCTGCATTTGAATTCGCTGGAGTCTTATGTCGGGTATAAGCTGTTCGACCGGTCTGCCCGGAAAATGGTCGCTACGGAGCGGGCCAAGGTATTATACAATTTCATCGTGGAAGCAGTGGACAAGCTGGAAACGGCGGAACAGCACTTTCATAAAACCACCAAAAACGACAGGTCGACCATCAGCATCGGCATGTGTTTCGAGACCTACCAGTTCACGCTGGAGCAACATATCTCCAGCCTTCCCTTCAATGTCATTATCCAGTTTGGGAGCTACCCCGAGATGCTGCATGGCCTGGACAAGGGTTTGCTCGATCTCATCATTACCCCGCAGAAAGGCGCCCAGACCAATCTGGCCTATACCGCTTTTGGCAGGGAGAGGATCGTGCTGGTCGGCGGCAGCGGGCAGGACATCCGCGCTTTCGACCGCCTGGTCGAAAAGAAAAAATTAAAAGAAGCGGAGGACTGGCTTAAGCAGCAGATCTGGTACTGCACCGCAGGGGATATGGAACACCTGCGTAAGTTCTGGCAGCGGAATTTCAACCGGCATCCGGATTTCAAACCAAATTATATCGTTCCCAACAAATGCTCCATTGTAAGATGTCTTAGCGAAAACAAGGGCTTCGCCATTATCCCTGATTTTTTATGCCGGCATGAACTGCAGTCGGGTAAAGTGAAGCTGGTCTGGGAAGGCGAGCCCGTGATTGAAAACACCCTTTATTTCGGCAAACGGAAAAAGACCATGTACGCCGAAGAGATCCGGCTAATAGAAGGGTTATTCGAAGAGGAGCTGACCCATTAACTAAAAATTTGATAGCTTTGCCCCTCTTAAAGCAGTTTTTGTAATGTTAACAGTTGAGAAAATCGGTGGCACGTCCATGAGTGCCCTTCAGGAAGTCATTGACAATATCATTTATTTCGAGCGTTCAGGAGACAAGTTATATAACCGGGTGTTGGTGGTGTCTGCCTTTTCAGGCGTTACCAACCTCTTGCTGGAAGACAAGAAGACGGGTGCGCCCGGTGTTTACCATCGCATCGTGAAACACGAGAACTTTCATGACCCCTTAAAAGAGCTGGTTGCTAAATTAAAGTCCATCAATCAGCAATATGCCGGTCTTGGACTTGACCTGGCGGTTGCCGATGCCTTTATTGAACAGCATGTGGCCGAGGCGCAAAAATATTTGGAGAACCTGGCAAATATCCTGGCTTCGGGTTATGTCAGCCGCGAGGGAATTTTACAGGCGGCACGCGAGATCCTCGCTTCCATCGGGGAAACCCACTCTGCCTTTAACCTGACCAATATTTTAAAAAATAAAGGGCTGAATGCCCGCCTGATCGACCTCAGCGGCTTTGATGACCAGCGGCCTTTTACCATCGACCAACGGATAAGAGAGTCATTCGCCGGTGTCGACCTAAAAAGCTGCATCTGCATCGTCACCGGTTACGCCAAGGGTACGGAAGGCATCATGCGGGAGTTTGACCGCGGTTATTCCGAGGTGACCTTTAGTAAGATCGCCGAAATATTAAAACCACAGGAAGCCATCATCCATAAAGAATACCATCTTTCTACGGCTGATCCGGCCCTGGTTGGCGTTGAGAACGTGCAGCCGGTGGGTTATACCAATTACGACATTGCCGACCAGCTGGCGGACGTCGGCATGGAAGCGATACACCCGAAGGCATCAAAACCTTTGGAGATAAACGGCATCAACCTGCGCATTAAAAACACGTTTGAACCGGCGCATCCCGGTACGCTGATCACCCGGGAGTACATCTCTGCCGCCAAACGCGTGGAGGTGATAACAGGGATCAACAAGCTGATCCTGATCGATGTTTATGACCCGCTGATGGTGGGCAACGTGGGCAGTGACTTTCAGATCATGCAGCTCTTTTACCAGCACCATATCAGCTATACGTTTAAAACGACCAGCGCTAACAGCATTTCCATTGCCATCTGGGAATCGGATTTTAAACAGGAATTGATCGATGATCTGAAGGCGGCTTTTGAGAAGGTCGCGGTCGAACCGGTGGCGATGGTCTGCCTGCTGGGAACCAATATGGACCAGCCCGGGTTGCTGGCGAAAAGCGCGACGGCGCTCGCAAATAGCAATATCAATATCATCAGCGCCGGTTTTGCCCTGCGCAAAGTGAATTTCCAGTTCTTAATCGCCAGGGAAGATTTTAAGACGGCGATCATTGCGCTGAATAAAGCGATGGGGTAGATTTGTTAACGAGATATAAAAAAACCTCATAGGTTTTGCCATCTGGTAATTTTGCCTTTTCTTATGGCCAAATCAGCTTATTTGCCCCGATTATCCGTCTTTTCCGTATTTACTATTTTATCGGCAATAGGCTTTATCCTGTGCAGCCCGGATGTTTGCGGCCAGGATACGGTGATGATCCGACAGCCAATCGACCTGATCGACATCGGCAGGCATTTATTCCTGAAACATCCCGGCAATCGCGTTGACAGCGCAGGGAAAAAGGCGGGTAAGGTCTATGGATCGCTGCTGCCCTCGGCCGAATATACTCTTCAGACCGCTTTTGCCGTCAACCTTACGGCCAATGCAGCTTTCTATACAGGCGAGCGGACAGAAGACAATATTTCCAATATTTACCTGAACCTGACCTATACGCAAAAGCACCAGTTCCAGGCCCCCCTCGAAGCGAATATATGGACAAAGGGCAACCGGTATAATATCATCAGCGATTGGCGGTACGCAAAATTTCCCCAGGATACCTATGGGCTGGGCGGCCATACGAGTGCAGATAGCGGATACACGATAGATTTTTCTTACCTGCGCTTTTACCAGACCATCCTGAAAACTATCGCACCCGACTTCTACCTGGGTCTGGGTTATAACCTGGATTATTACTGGAATGTCCGGGAAGTAAATCCACCTCCCGGAAGGGTAACCGATTTTGAAAAATATGGACTGCATTCCCGATCGGTCTCATCCGGGATTACTTTGAACTTGCTGTATGACAGCCGGCGGAATGCCATAAACCCCGAACCGGGTTATTACCTGAACATGGTATACCGTCCCAACTTTACTTTTTTAGGCAGCGATTCCAACTGGCAGACCCTGCTGATTGACGCCAGGAGGTATATACATTTACCTGGTAACAGTAAAAATACACTGGCCTTCTGGACCTTCGACTGGTTTACGCTTCACGGCAACCCGCCTTACCTCCTGCTTCCTTCCACTGCGTCCGACACCTATGTGAATATGGGAAGAGGATATATACAGGGCAGGTTCCGCAGCAAGAATTTACTGTACGGTGAATCGGAATACCGTTTCGGCCTTACCCGCAACGGGCTTTTAGGAGGAGTGGTATTTGTCAATGCCCAATCTTTTTCAGAGCCTTCGACCGGTCGTTTCGAGGTTGTTTCCCCGGGTTGGGGGGGCGGCATCCGGGTTAAATTGAATAAGTTCTCACACACCAATATCGCGCTGGACTATGGATTTGGATTGCATGGGTCCAAAGGTATTTTTGCCAACCTGGGAGAGGTTTTTTAGGCGCCAATGGCCTCGGGGCGGCCGCATGTTTTCTAAGGGCGTGCCGCCGGGCCATTTCCGGGATTGGGAATTTTTTTTCAATCGGGGAGTTTATAAAGGAAATTTATATTTCTATCACATTGATATATAAACGATTGATGGCTGGCATGGATATGGGCATAAGGGGATTGTACTTAGTAATCCAATTATGAACAACAAAGCCTATTTTCTGCTCCTGCTGGTATTCTTTTCTTTCAAAGTGAAAGCACAGATAAATGCATATGCCAGTGTAACGGGTATCAGCGGTACAACCTTATCCCTGTCCAGCCTGAATCAAACCTATCATACCTTCGTCAATGGCGATCAGATCATTATCATGCAGATGCAGGATAATGTAGCCGGTAGTAATACTACCAATACTTCTTCTTTTGGCGCCGTAAGCACCATTGCCAATGCCGGCAGATATGAGGTGGCGACGATCAGTTCGGTTGCGGGTTTGCCAACATCCCTTACTTTAACAGCTGCTCCTTCCAATACGTATGCTTTTGGAGCGAATAGCAGTGTACAGATCATTAGCTTCCGTAAATATGGCGCGCCCAACTATACCACCACAGCCGCCATCACGGCCTTACCCTGGAATGGGAGTATAGGTGGTGTGGTAGCCATGCAGGTGCCGGGCACATTGACGGTCGCTTATCCGATAACTGCCGATGGGGCTGGATTCCGGGGCGGCGGCGTCTCCTCTAATTATGAAGTGAATTGTGAAACGACCGTATATGCCACCAGCTCGTCCAATTATGCCGCCCGGGGTGAAGGCATCCAGGTAAATGCTACGGGCTTTTTGTATGGACGTGCCCGATTGGGCAATGGCGGCGGTGGCGGAAGCGACGACAACGCCGGCGGCGGCGGAGGCAGTAATTATACGGCTGGCGGTCAGGGCGGATATGGATGGACCTGTACCCTCGCAACCACGGCGGGTGGTTTCGGCGGCGATGCGGTTGGCGCCTATACATCGGGTATCCGTGTATTCATGGGCGGCGGCGGCGGCGGCGGCCAGCAGAATAATGGCGTAGGCACTGCAGGGTCAAACGGCGGCGGTATCATCCTGTTACAAGCGGGTACATTGGCCACGAGCTGTACGGGAACGGTCTCCATCTCTGCCAGCGGCGCCAGCGCAGCCAATAGCGGAAATGATGGGTCGGGCGGCGGCGGCGCGGGAGGTTCAATCATCATGAGCGTAGGTATATTCAACGCCTCTTCGTCTTGTCCCTTAACAGTCCAGGGCAACGGCGGCAACGGCGGAACTGTTACCAATAGCGGAGCGCACGGCGGCGGCGGCGGTGGTGGACAAGGCGTTATCATCTATCCGGCTGCGGTGCCCACGACAAACATCAGCTCCACGACCAACAACGGTACCGGCGGTGCGAATAATACCCCTGCTACTTCTTCGGCCGGCAATGGCGCCGGCACCAATAGCCAGGGTGTTTTGTCCAATAGCGGCCTGATCACGCTGGCTGTAGCCGTGAGCAATTTCTCCGGCCGGGTTACTAACGCAGGCGTGCTGCTGACATGGAATACGGCCACGGCGGATGGGACTGAGCAATTTAATATCGAGAGAAGTACGGGCAATGATCAATTTACTACGATCGGAGTGTTGAATGGCTACGGGAACAGCAACAAGGATTATTCCTTTACAGACCCAACGCCCAATGCCGGTTTAAATAACTATCGGCTTAAACAGGTGGATAGCCGTGGAACAACGTCTTATTCCTCCATTGTCGTTATCAACCTGCAGCAGGCAGCCAGGACATTCTCTGTTTACCCCAATCCTGTCACGGATGAGTTTACGATCCGGCTGGAGACCGGTACTACGGCTGCTACGGCTGCCATCGCTGCCACGGCGCCCTATTCTGTTATGGTGACCGACATGTCGGGAAAAACAGTACTTACAAAAACGGCTCAGCCGGCGAACAGCCAGATACACGTCACGATAGAAAGGAAGCTGGCGCCCGGTATATATGCGGTCGCGCTGAGCAACCAGCAACAAGTACTGTTCGGCAAGATATTGGTCAGGTAGCGCCGGCTGCCGGCGCGGACTGGCCGATGGGGCGCGGTTATTTCATAAACTTCCGCACAAAAAAATCGGCGGCAGCCCCATACACGGTGACGGCATTTTCGAAGTGCATCCAGTGGTGGGTGTCGTCGACGATCATCAACGTTTCGTACGGGATGCCTTTTTTTTGCAAACGGTCGATCAGGTCCACGCTTTGGTTAAAACGGACATTCCGGTCGTCGTCGCCCTGGATGATCAGCACCGGCGACTTCCAGGTATTGATGGACGAGATGGGGGAAGACGACCAGGCCGTTTTTAAAGCCGCTTCATAGTCGGGGGCTTTTTCATATTTATCCCGCATCGCGGCAAACCCGCCGGATTGGACCGTCCAGTCATGGACCCCATGAAAGTCTACGCCGGCCTTGAATAACCTGGAGTCCCGCGCCAGCGCCAGGGCGGTCAGGTAACCGCCATACGAGCCGCCATAGATGCCTATTTTGGAGGTATCGACGAAGTTTTGTTTGTACAGCCACTCCCCCGCCGCCTTGATGTCCTTGTATTCTGCGGCTCCTGCTGCGCCGCCCTTTGCGGGTTTATGAAACTCATATCCATAACCGATGCCCAGCCGGTAGTTTACGGCAAGGACCACGAAACCCAGACTCGCGAGATATTGATTGGAGGCGTAGGCGTTCGAATAATAATCAGAATAGTTCCAGCCTAGCAGCATCTGGCGCGGCGGCCCGCCATGGACATAAACGATGGCCGGGTGGCGGGAGAGACCGGGGCTGGGAGTTGCGCCGGGGCTGCCCGTGGCCGCTGCGGCTCCCGGTGGCAGGAACAGATCGGCGTGGACGAGCACCCCGTCCGCGGCTTTGAAAACAACGGGCGTAGGTATCACCAGTTTATTTTGCGGAAAGTCGGCAGGTATCTTGTCGGTGCATAAGACCCGGATAGTTGTTTCTGTTGTTTTCATCACAGCCGGCAGCGGTGGTCTTTGTGTAGTCGCGCTGATAAACGCGAAGGTGCTGCCATCGCCGGTAATTGTTGGTGTCCATTCCAGGCCGGCGCCCGGAGTGATTACCTGCATGTCGGGCTTGTCAACGCTGACCATGACGGCATGTCTTCTTTCGATGTCGTAGGGGTCCGGGCCTGCATTGGCGCTGAACAGCAGGTGTTTTTTATCGGGACTGAGCCGGATGTGCTCGCACATGAAATTGCCGGGAGTAAGCAGGGTTGGGGCGCCACCCGCCGGCGAGGCTTCCCCATCTCCCCCCGCATCGATGGAATATAAGTGCGGCCACCCATCCTGGTAAGAGAGAAAAACAATCCTGTTGCCGGCAGCCCAATGCAGGTTGGCTTCTCCATGCGTCGAAGGGAAGGAGCCGCGTAAGGTGACGGGGGCTTTCCATAAGAGCCTGACCCTACTGCCGGCTGTATCCGCGACATAAATACTCCAGGGCTGGGGCCTATTTACCAACAGCGAGTCGGGGGCGCCACCCGCACCCGGTCTTCTTACAAAAACAATTTGACGCCCATCGACCGACCACTGGGGCGTTTCGTCCCTGCCGAAAGAGGCGGCTATCCATTTCAGATAGGTGGATCCAGGGGTATAAATGCCGATGACGGAGTGGTCGGTGCGATTGGTGACAAACAACAGGCGCCGGCCATCCGGCGACCATTGCAGCCCCCCGACCTTTCCACGGGTGGTGAATAAATTTTTTGCGGGGGCGGAACCGTCTACCGGTGAGGACCAGGCCTGGCCATTCTTTATAAAGGCTACTTCTTTGCTGTCGGGTGATATAACGGGCGCGTCCCCTTCCGACAAGTATTTTACGGGTCCGCCGGCAAAAGGCAGACTGGCGATCTGCACTTTAAAGGGCTGCGTTTCAAAAGCAGGGTTGACGGGCTGGTCCGTTTCCCAGTTGGCGCCATGGTCGCCACCGCGAACCAACACCACCCACTGGCCGTCGCCGGATAGGGACAGGCTGGATATTTCCTGGCCGTCATCGGTGGAAAAACCGGTTAGCTGCCGGGGGGCGAAAGCCGGTCCTGTCGCTGCATAGACATTGCGCCTGCCTTCTTCATCCATGGCCCATGTTATGTTTGCGCCGGTGGCGGCGGTGGTCAATTCATTGGGGAAAGGGTATTTCTTGAACGGACGAAATGACTGGGGCTGTGCCATCAGCTGTAATGGCAGAAGAATGAAGAGCAGATATTTTCTCATGTTTGGTCGTTTGGCGCGTGTTTGGCCGTTTAACGCGTGTTTGGCCGTTTGGCGCGATAATTTACAAAAAACCTCCGGTTTTGACAGCCCTGTTTCAAAATGGAACAAAAATCGTCCGGCGGCGGACAGCCCCCGTTCAGGGGTTGGTTGTATTTTATTGATGGGCAATGTGTTGTAATCCTGGCATTGTTTTCCAGGGGGATGGACATAAAATATTGGATGGGCATGAAATATATACCCTTGCTTGCAGCGGTCCTTTTCTCCCTGGGGGCCAACAGCCAAAACGTACAAAAGATAGTCTTTGAGACCAGCGACAGTGTAGCCGGTTATTATCTGGCGGTCCCGCCTTCCTCGGGCAGCATTAAAGGGGTACTGGTAGTGTTTTGCCCTTATAGAAATCCGGAGAGCATACTGCCGGAGACCAAACTGCATAATGTGGCTGCGGCTAGCGAGCTGTTGACCGTTTATGCGTCTCTGGGGATGAGATTGCTGCCGGACGAGCATGCGATGGAATGGATGGATAAGGTCTTTTCGCATATCCTTTCGCGGTATGGCGTGGATAGTTCGCTGTTTGCAGTAGGCGGGTTTGAAATAGCGGGAATGACGGTGCTGCGTTATGCAGAACTGGCCAGGGAACATCCCAGGAAATTTAGTATACGCCCCGGTGTTGTTTTTGGTATCGCCAGTCCCGTGGACCTGACGGGACTTTACCGCATATCCGAGAGACGAACATCCCGATCATTATACCGGCTTGTCTCCGTTTACTACCGGTGCGGCCTCGCCCGGCAATGAACAATATCTCCGGCATGTGGCGGTCCGGCTGTATTATGACGCCGATATAGACTGGCAGTTAAAAACAAGGCGCAATGGTTATTATGATACTTATCTGCCTGACGGCGCCGAGCTGATCGACCGCTTATTCCATCGTGGATGAGACGGACTGTATCCTATGGATAATAAGGGAACTGCATATCTTCAGTCCCTCGAATCCGTTGACCTTCGTGGGTCCATATACGTTTGGGGCGCCGGATGGATGGAGGATCGAACGTTCTGCTTTTCCCCCGCCGTTTGCTCCCGGGGTAAGGCTGAGAGGGGTGGAAGAGATCCGGTTTCCGGCGGGGTGGGGTGTGGCCGGCAGTGAAGAATATTGGTCCCTTGCCTATCTGTTCTGGCTCGACGCGGGTCAAAAGATTGATGCGGCCGTTTTGCAGGAAAATATTAAAAGCTACTATGAAGGCCTGATCGTAACAGGCGGCGGGCCGGTGCGGCATAATATTCCGGCTGATAAGCTGTTGCCCACGCGGGTGTCTATTCAGAAGGTGAAGGCGGAGCCGGATGATGGCGAGACTTATTCGGGCACGGTCGACATGTTGGATTATATGGCCATGAAACCGATCCGGTTGAACTTTATGGCCCATGTAAAGACTTGCACTGATGTGAAACATTTCCCTGTTTTTCTGGAACTTTCGCCCAAGCCTTTTGAGGATGGGATATGGGTTGATCTGAAGAGGATGAAGCGGAATTTTAAGTGCGGGGAATAGGTTTTTAATTAAGTTGATTTTTATTTAGTCAGGGCAACTGTCAAGGAATCCTTGATAGTTCGAAGGTGTTGACAATGAATGTGGTATAGGTAAATTCGGAATTTCCGAATTTGAGCGTTAGCAAATGTATCTACCGAATAGTTTTTTCGTGAAATTGCTTATTTGCAATGGGCTGATATGCAATAACTTAAGAGGTTTAAATAATTCATTAAAAACCGTAAATTTGTGTAAAGTGAATTAACATGGATCTGATCATTGATTTTGATGCAATTAACGATTCTACTAAAAAGGACTGGTTACTACGGACCTTAAAGTTAATGGGCATCAGCTTTCATACTGCAGAAAGACCTCAAACGATAGAAGAATATAACAAGGACTTGGAAGACGGCGAGGCTGAAATAGAGAAAGGCAATTTCATGACTAATGAACAATTGAAGAAAGAAATCAAGTCATGGTAACGGTTTGGACGCCACAAGCAATAGCAGAATTAAAAAAAGCATTTGATTATATAAGCCAGGACTCTCCGTTAAACGCCAATAAGGTAGTTGATGAAATAATCGCCCTCGCAGACAAGCTGCCGAAGCAGGCCGAAATGTTCCCTCCTGATAAGTACAAGAAAAATAATGATGGCAGTTGGCGAGCCTTTGAAACATTTCACTACAGAATTTCATACCGCATAACAAAAAAAGAAATTCGCATCGTTCGTATGCGTCATACAAGCCGTTCGCCACTTCAATATTAGGCAGTAAGCAAAAAAATTGCGGATAATTCCCTCGTGGCGCTGATTAATCAATCACCGTATAATAGAAAACGTAAGAAAAGGAGTTTCCGGCATCGGCCTAATTTCAACACCAGCCACAACAGCTGCGGGGGGACCCTGCCTGCACCATTTGATGAATTGTTGTATTGCTTCGGGTTCGCCCGTTACGGTAACTTCCACATCACCTTCTGGTGTATTTTTTATCCAGCCGGTCAAGGCCAGGTTGGCCGCCCTGCTTTTAGCGGCAGCACGGTAATTGACTCCCTGGACTTTTCCCTTTATAAGAAGATTAACGGTAGGCATACATTAAATAAAGACCGTAAAGCAATTTACAAATTTTCCATATGCAGGCTGGAGATTAGTTAGTCACTCACTTAAAACTGAGTTTTGCAGGCAGGGGGCATTTGTTTAATTTGGAGAGCTATGAGAAGAAAAGATTTCTTAAAAATGGGAACTATTCTGGCAGCCGGTGTTCCCTCCCTGGGTAGCCGGGCGGGACAAAGTTCCTCCCCGGGAACAGGCAGTATAAAAGGCACAGGCAGTATAAGAGGAACAGGCAGTATAAACAAGCCGATCGATTTTCTTAATGACGGGATGCCCTTATCCCCACATGAATACGCTGCCTTGCTGATGAAGCTCGCCGACGAAGGCAAGATCAAACCTGATTATTATTCCAATGGAGGTGTCGTAGAAGAACTGGAAAACAAGTTCGCTGTTTTATTGGGAAAAGAATCGGCAGTGTTCCTGCCCACCGGAACGCTGGCGAATCATATGGCCGTAAGGCGGCTTGCCGGCGATAACCGGCGCATCATCGTCCAGGAACAAAGTCATTTATACAACGACTCCGGAGATTGCTGTCAGACACTGAGCGGGCTCAACCTCATTCCCCTGGGAGAAGACGCCGTGGAATTCAGCTTATTGGATGTGGAAAAGAACAGGGTCAAAGCAAAAGGCGGGCGGGTAGAGACAAGGATCGGCGTTATTGTAATAGAGACGCCGGTCAGAAGGCAGCACGATTGCATGGTCGCCTATGATAACCTCAAGACCTTTAGTGATTATTCGAAAGAGCATTCCATAAAGCTGCACCTGGACGGCGCCAGGCTTTTTGTACAGGCCGCTCATACCGGCCGGGATCCCGCCGCTTACGGACAGTTGGCCGATACAGTATATACTTCGCTTTGGAAATGTTTCAATGCTCCCTCGGGTGCCATACTGGCCGGTTCGAAGACGTTTACAAAAGATCTTTTCCAGGAGAGGCGACTATTCGGCAGCAGTCTTCCTGCTGCGTGGGCCTTTGCAGCCATCGCATTGGAGTTTGCCGATGGTTTTATAAAGGATTACAAGGATGCCTGGTCAAAGGCGGAAAAACTGTTTGCCGCGATTCAAAAAGACGAAAGGTTCCAGATTGTAAAGTTGGAAAAGGGCTCGCATATTGTCCGGCTCAACGTAAAACATCCGAATCTTACCCGTTTTAAGGAAGCGATCGCGAAAAATAATATCCAGCTGCCCAATCCCGCTGAAAACGGGTTTTATTTAAAAATCAACCCTTCTCTTAACAGGGACAGCCCTGAGAATATAGCAGCGGCTTTCCTGGCTGCTTTAAAAGAAGCGGGATAAGCCTTAAGACGCCCAGTGGGATAAGCCTTAAGGCGCCACCGGGCTAAGCGGCGGACCCCGTCAGCGCATTACTTTTTGCGAATAGGCTGCCTTTCCATTGATAAATAAAGTGATCACCTGGATATTTCCCGCTTGCAGGCCGGATGCGGGAAGCTCAAAGGAGTTGCTGCCTTTGATAAGCCGGACATCTCTTTTCCATAGTAATTGCCCCGTTGTGCTGTAAATAGCTATCGTTCCATTGCTGGCCATCCCGGTGTTGGCTACCAGGGTCATTGCAGACACCGGTGAACTCTGCGCCACGAAGAAGCTGGGTCCGCCTGCAGGTATAATGCTCACTACGGCTGAATACCAGGCTTGGCCGCTGCTGCTGATCGCCTTGACGCGATACAGGTTCTCTCCTTCGAGGGGGACGTGATCGGTAAAGGAAAAAAGAGTGGAGCCGGCGCCAGAGCTGTCCTTATTGTAGACGGTCCCGATGGGGCTGAACTCTTTATTGGCGGTAAATTTTTCAAGCTCATATTTTTCAACGAGGCTTTGATTCCGGTCGCTCCACAGGAGGGTGTTTGAATTATTGGCATAACTACCGGTAACGATCAGGTCATTGCCCAATAAAACCGTGAAATCCCATATATTGACTGCTTTCACGGCCGTGTCCTTACAGCCATTTCTTGTTTCCGTCACGATCAGCTGATAAGTGCCCCAGGCCGTGTCGGTGGTGGCGGGGTTCTGGATCGTAGATGAAAAGGCTTTGGGCCCGCTCCAGTTCCACGACAAACCCTGGGATCCGCCGAAGGGAGTGGAATAGTTGCTGGCGTTGACATCCCCTCCATAAAATTGAAAGTGATTGAAGCTGCCGACCAACGACATATTGATAGAAGCGACAGGCGGAAAAGTATCTATCGGTATAACAACGGTGTCCTTTCTTGTAGCGGGGCATCCTTCGGCCGGAGAAGCCGACACGATATAGGTGCCGGGCTTGGTAATACTAAGCTGCGAGCTGTCGGTATTGGAGCCCGAGATATTTCCGTTGGGCGTCTGCCAGGTATAATAACCGGCAGTGGTGTTATTCGTGATCTGGATGGTCCCGGTGGTCCTGTTGCAACGCAGGGTATCCGGCTGCAGGGTATAATCCATTACAGGCGCGCGCAGGAAAACAAGGGGATAGACAAAATCCTGCATGTTGGACGTAAATGAAGCGGATGACCGGGATTTAAAGAAAATATTGGAAAACAAGGACTGGCAGGCGCTGGACCCAAGCGCGGTATACAAGGCCGGGTCGACGCCGATCCTGCTCAGGTTGAGCCCTACTTCTATAAATTGCTCGGATTGGTATTGGGTGGACCAGCCCGATGCGCTGGTAGAGCCCCAGGGAGTGGCATAGGTGCTATCCTGCGCAGGGGTGGCGGTATAATTCGATATACCGGCTCCGAATGCCGTCGTACCCGTTTTGGAGACGATGGATGCATAACCGAAAGCAGCAGTGGATCCGTTAAAATTGGAATTGAAACTAAAATCCGCAGGCGCAACAGTACTCCAGGTCGACTGGCTCACCCATATCCTCACGTCTACTAAGGGCGCCGAACCCGGAGTAAAAGTAACGGATACGATCATATCGCCGGTCTGGGTAAGATTGCCGCTGGCGTCGAAAAGCCATTGCGTATGGCCGGCGTCCGTTCCTGCAGTGCTAAATACGCCGGTGGCCTGGTTATAGGTAAAACTGTTCTTATACAGTTCTATATCATAATAATGGTTTCCGGAAGTGCCATAGGTAGATACGCCGGTAAACAACCATAAGGAATCATGGACCGCGATGCCGTCCCGCCGCATATGGGCATAGACATCTACCAGGTCACTTTTATCCGGGAAAGAAGACACGCCACCGACCCAATTGGATGGATTGTCCCCATTCTTGGCGGCACTTGTAAAGGTGGTGCTGTCCTTTAAAGACTGAGCTGCTATAAAATCCCTTCCATAAGCGGCATCCAGCCATAGCTTGCCACCGACGACGGAATACAGCGGTTTTGACATCCTTTTATTGAAAGAAATGTTGGAGCCTGCCTGTAATAAGGAGAGGTAGTTAGCCGCATTGGACGTATCGATCACGTTGTAACCGGACAGGGCGGGAGAAAACCAATCATCGCTGGTTACCGATCCTGTTGTCAGGCCATATTTCATGTAATTGGCCCGCGTATCGGCGTCTACGCCAAACCCGCCATAAAGCCCGCCATTTTGCAATTGAGAGAAGCCGGCCAGGGGGAACAGGCCTGCTATTAAAAGAAAGAGGGTAGAAAAGAATTTCATGGTACGGATTTAGGGTTTGGACAGGATCGGATTTTTGAGGGGATAAGGGCTAACCGCTATAAAAGTATTAAAAAATCCAGCATTTAAACTTACACGGAGCAATATTTTGTCCCTGGTATTGTTATTCCTATTCCGGGAGCGTTTGCTTTGCCGAAATAGGAATCGCTGTCCCTTTTCCGGAAGGTTTCCCGGGAAATATATTTATTTTGACAGGGTATAACATTGCATTATTGGCTATAAAGCTTTAAAATTGGATCACTATGAAAACAGCCTGCAAACCTCTTTCTGCCGTTGTGATCCTTTCCATGGCCGGGGTCTTGCACTTATCCTGCAACAAAAAGAGTAATACCAATGACAGCGGCAACACCAGCGGCAGCGGTACAGGTATCGGCCGTTTGGAATTGAGGCTGACGGATGGACCGGCCACCTATGATGCAGTATACATCGATATTCAGAAAGCGGAGGTCAATGTCTCATCGGACACCGCGACCCAAGCAGGATGGCAGGAATTACCTGTTCTGCGCCCGCGCGTCTACAACTTACTCCATTTCAGCAATGGCGTGGATACCTTGTTGGCTGCGACGGATATGCCGGCAGGCACGCTGGCGCAAATACGCCTTATCCTGGGCAATAATAACTCCGTCGTAGTAAAAGGACAATCCTATCCTCTCACGACCCCTTCCGGTCAGCAGTCGGGGATCAAGCTGAGTATTCATGCGGTGTTGACGGCCAGTATTGTATACCGGTTATGGATCGACTTTGACGCCAGCCGTTCCATCGTCGCCGCCGGCAACAGCGGTAAATATATGCTGAAGCCTGTTATCCGGGCTTATTCCGAAGCCACCGGCGGCAGCATAAAAGGATTTGCCTTGCCTTCTGCCGCCACACCTCTCGTGTGGACTGCACAGGGCGCCGATACTTTGTTTGCGCTGCCCGACACAGCGACAGGATATTATTTCATCGGAGGTGTCAATGCAGGCAGCTGGAATATGATGATCCATTCCCAGGATCCGGCATATAAAGACACGGCCTTTGCCGTATCGGTAACTACCGGGGCTGTGACTAATGCGGGGACGGTAACCCTGCACTGAGCAATTTAAATCCTTTGCTCCCGGGCGGACAAGTGATCCTTGCGATAGTTTCTTGGGCTGACGCCTTTTAGCTTCCTGAAGAACTTGTTCAGGTGGCTCAGGTCGGTGAAGCCGAATTCATTGGATATTTCCTTGACGGTAAGGGAGCTGAACAACAGTCTGTTCTCGATCAACCGGCATTTATAATCGCTGATATAATCCTTTACCGACCTTCCCATCTGCTGGCGGAACAAAAGTTGCAAGCGGCCTTTGGTAAAATTCAGGTTGGCGGCTATAACGTCCGTTTGCAGCTCGGCCGGGTCGTGGATATGTTGATGGATATAATGCAACAGCCGGGTCGAATCCCCGGTGACCGCACCCGTCTGATCCTGGAGCTTGTCTTCCATAGCCTGCCTGAGAATAGAAATGACTCCGCGCATCAGGTGGAGAATAACTTCATTGTTTGGGAGGGGCCTTGCCTTCCATTCTTTCACGATAAGATAGATCAGCTGGCTGGCATTGTCCAGGTCGCCGGCATACTTCGAAAGTCCATCGTGATCCCGGCAGGCATTCCGCAAATTGTTGAGAATAGAATCCCAGTCCGGTTCGGAAGACGAGGGGCTCCCCCCGGAAAGATATACATTGGTAAACTTCAATACGCTGAACTGCGTTTCCTCGACAATATCGAATATATGATGATCCGCCGGAGTCAGCATATAAACACAGGGACCGGTATAATCGTATTTTTCATCGTTCAAAAAATGGTGACCTTTTCCGGAATGGATAAAGACCAGCTCGAAATGATTGTGACTATGAAGCTCGAAGGGCCATGTTTTTGTCGTAAAATGCCTTATAAAAAGAGCATCGTGCTGGATAAATCTTATCACCCCGGGAATTTGGTTTTTACCAGTAAATGATCAAAATGTACCATTTTGAGGAAACCGGATATTAATAATTTTGTCTTATGAAAGAAGCAGTATCGGACCTTCCGGAACTCCCTGTGAAGGTAAGCAAATTTGTCATTCCCCTGATGGCGGTTTCCGCCGGAGTCATAGTAGCGAATATCTATTATAACCAGCCAATCCTGAAAGAGATAGGACAAGCGGTGTTTACCTCGGAGAGCAATGCGGGCAAAATTTCCATGTTTTCCCAGCTCGGATATGGGATAGGAATGTTTTTCCTTTTACCGCTGGGCGACAAGCTGGACAGGAAGAAACTGATCGTTTTCCTCTCTTCCCTTCTTTTCCTCTCCCTGATCGGGCTGAGTTATTCCAGGACCATCCAACAGGTATACGTCCTGAGCTTTATTGTAGGCGTCTGCTCTTCCCCCGCCCAGATCATCCTGCCGATGGCCGCTACCTTAGGCAAGGCCAACAGGGGTAAAACGGTGGGCAGGGTATTCGCCGGGATACTCGTAGGCATCCTCGGCGCACGGGTGGTTGCAGGGGGCATCGCCGGCTGGCTTGGATGGAGATATGTTTTCAGGATCTCTGCCGCTCTGGTGCTGACCAGCACAATCCTGCTACGGTTATATCTTCCCGGTATACCGCCAAAATTCAAAGGCGGATATGTATCCTTGTTAAAATCGACGCTGTCCCTGATCGCAGAATACAAGGTCCTGTGGCAGGCGGCCTTACTCGGTGCTTTTACCTTTGGTACATTTTCTTCCTTCTGGACTACGCTGACCTTTCACCTGAGCGCACCCCCCATTAACTATCCGCCGGCTACCATCGGCCTTTTCGGAATAATTGCCATCGGCGGAGCGCTGGTGGCCCCCTGGTTCGGGAAGCTGGCCGATAAAGGAGATCATTTTAAGTCCCTGCTTTTTACGGTTGCTTTGATTGTTGGGAGCATATTGCTGATGAAAGCCTTTCCTCTTTCTGTTGTTGCATTATGCGTGGGTATCTTTTTTTTGGATATCGGCGTGCAGGCGACTCAGATAACCAACTTCACGCGCATTTACAGTCTTCATGAGCATGCGCATAGCAGGCTGAATACTATTTATATGACCACTTATTTCATCGGCGGGGCCATAGGAACTTTTTTTGGCGTTCTGGCCTGGAGATGGGGCGGGTGGGAGCTTTGTACCTGGCAAATGTTATTATGGGGCTGTATAGCCGGCGCGATAGTATGGTTTTCAAGATCCCCGGCGCTACCAGCGTTCGAGGCCCAATAACTTTTTGCCGAGGGGCGAAAGTCCGGCTACAGGATTTTGTTTTTCCCGTTGAAGCGGGTCTCCCGGGAAAGCATATCCTTCCATGGCATCCCTGTTTGACCAGCTGTTGATGCGCCATTGTCTGAGTTCCTCATTTTCTTCCTGTGCAGGCATCATGGAAATATACTGTGCAATGCGGACCTTGCTGCCGCTGGTGTTGGGGCGGATGCCATGTGGCTGGAGGCTGTTGAATATTAAAAGGTCTCCGGCTTCCAGCTTTACTTTGACAAGTTCAAAACCGGTGGTGTCGGGTTTGTAGTGATCCCTGTCTTCGGGTTGGGTTAACTTCCAGGAATCATAGGTCCTGAATAATTCCGGTATGCATTGGAACCCACCCATGTTCGGGTCCGTCTGATCGGCCAGGGCGAGCACTCCCTGTACATTTTGTGGTTTTGTTTCCGGGTCATAATCCCAATGGATGAATCCTTTATATTCAAAGCCGGGGCGTAAAGGGAAATTGAGATTGGCCCTGTCGATGGTGACCCACAATTTTTCCGTGCCCCATACATCGGCAAATGCCTGATGGATCTTCGGATATTGCCGGTTGTCCCACATATACTGGTGATTGTAGATCTCTACCATGCCGGTATTGTTCAGCTCTTTCATCTGCATGACGGCATTGGGTTTTTTATACCAGCTATCCATATCATTCGGGTCTTTGCCCTCATACTCCCATAGATAGCCGGCTAGTCTTTCCGCCTGCTCTTTCGGCACGGCATTCTTTACGATCACATAACCATTGGTGATCCAGAAGGTCCAGTCTTCTTCGGTTAGTATACGAAGCGGCTCGCCGTTGCTGCGGTCGTTGAGTCTGAGCTCACTCGACTTGGCGGTCGAAGGGTTGCCGGGTATTTCTTTGTGGGCGTTCGTGGGCGGCTGGGTGCTCATGGTTTGCGGCTGGGTGCTTGTGGTTTGCGGCTGGGCAGCCATCGTTTGTGTTTGCATAAAATTTCATTTTGATACTGTAAAGGTAGACCGGCGCCGGCTTGGACCTATTCTATGTGTTGACCATTATTTGCTCTGTATTGACATTTTTTGTATATTCAGGTATACTTATATGGCAATGTAGCATGAATACGATACAGCTGGAAAAAGTCGATTTTAAGCCGGGTAAGTCCTTCAAGCTGTTTTCTCCGCGGCTGAGGAATACCTTTTTGTGGCACTATCATCCTGAGTTCGAGCTGGTTTATGTGGAGGCGGACGCGGGTATCCGGCATGTCGGAACGCATATCTCCACCTACACTCAAAGTGACCTGGTCTTTATCGGGAGCAACCTGCCGCATCTTAACTTCGACTACCGGTTGAGGAGCGACTATCACCAGATCGTTATCCAGCTGAGGTGCGATTTTATGGGTACAGCCCTGGACCTGACTCCTGAGTTTGCGGGCATCGAGGGATTATTCAAGGCTGCGGAGTATGGGATTGCCTTCCATGGCGAGACTAAGCTTGCCGTAGCAAAAAAACTGCGGCAACTGGAAGGCTTGTCGTCGCTGGACCAGTTGTTACAATTGATGACGATCTTCCAGCTATTGGCGGACTCGAATGAAAGGACGATTTTAAATAAAGACCTCAGCAGCAAAAACTTTATCTTAAAGGACAAGATCAGGATGGGGGCCATTTATGAATACATCGATGCCGAATATCATCGTCAACCCGACGTCAACGTAGTGGCTCAGAAAGTAAATCTAACCACGCCGGCCTTTTGCCGGTATTTCCGGCGGCAGACGAATATGACCTTTACGGAGTTTGTCAATCAGTACCGGATCGAACGGGCAAAAAATTTGCTGATGCAGAATAATAACGTGAGCGAGACCTGTTATGCCGTGGGGCTGGACAGTTTGTCCTACTTTAATAAGTTGTTTAAAGAAATCGCAGGGGAGAATCCATCGGATTTCAGGGCCCGCTATTTTTCTCCGCACAGGATAAATGCCAAGGATGCCTAGTCTTTACATAATAGCAGGTTGCAATGGTGCTGGTAAAACAACGGCAAGTTTTACGATATTACCGGAAATGCTTAACTGCAGGGAGTTTGTAAATGCGGATAATATTGCGGCAGGACTTTCCCCTTTTAATCCTGAAAGTGTGGCTCTGGAGGCTGGTAGGAGCTACGCTCGTAACCTTCGTCAAAGCAACATTTAGTTGCTTTTCCTCGGTTATGCTAACTCGTATCTATGAATTAATCAACACCTGGTTTAGCAGTGTGAACGGGAAAATACGGTATTTCAAATATGAAGGCGGAAAATGGAACAGGCCTTTCATCCTGAATGAACACTATTATGCCCCCACCTTCTCCTTGGATGGACAGACCCTTTATTTTTTGGGTGGCCAGAGAGATACCCTTCATTCCTTAGTCTGGCAGTCCAGGCGGAAGCCGGATGGCGGGTGGACCGAGCCATCGGTGTATTTGAAGAAGGAATATGGCTTATACGATTTTATGCCTACGAATAGCGGTGTTTGTTATGTGGGCAGCAATGCGCATGGGGGCAACCGGCGAGATTATAGCACCTATGACATCTGCGAATTGAAGATGTCAGCGACGGATACGACGATCCAAAGCCTCGGGACCCCGATCAATACCCCCGGCTTCGACGGCGATTTTTATGTGGCAAGAGACGAGTCCTATATCATCGTCAGTGCGAAAGAGACAAAGGATTTTGAGTGTGAGCTCTATATCAGCTTCCGCCGGCGGGACAAGAGCTGGAGCCCGCCGGTAAGCCTTGGACCATTGATCAATGACGGGGTCGCCCACCGCTGGGGTGAATATGTGACACCCGATGGAAAGTATTTGTTTTATTCCAGGGGCACGAGCCCAAAGGATTGCCATATCTATTGGGTAAGGTTTGACCGGTTGTTAAAGAAGCTGGCCGCCAATAAAGAATAAGGAATCGACCGGGGCGCCAATTAATCATCCCTTTTTTGCCATCATAGAGTTGATCATCAGCTCCAGCGTGCGTTCGTTGTTGCCGTCGATCATGAAGTTGGAATAAATTATTTTTCCTTCCTGGTCGATCAGGAAATTGGTAGGTTCTCCCCGTACATGGTATACTTCCTGCGCCCACTTTCCATTACCACGTAAAGGAGTGAAACTAAATTTTGTTCCATTCATAAAGGGCAGCACATAATCGTCCTGTTCTGGTGAAACATTGATGCCGAGATAGGCCAGGTCTTTTTTGTCGTATTTGTTGACTACATTCTGAAAATGCGGCATCTCAGCCCTGCATGGGCCGCAACCGGGAAACCAGAAGGTGAGCAGGATCGCCTTACCTCTGTAATCTTCCAATCTGGTCTTGCCATTCGAGGTGTACAAGCCCAACTCAAAAGGCGGTGCGGGTCTGGAGGTTTTATTTCGCATGCTCCATATATCTTTTTCCGTTTGGTCAACGCTTTTTCCCAGTCTTGTTCCATATTTTGCTATGGCTGTCCTTATACCATCGTCGGGAGTTTTTGCCTGTACCAGGAGCAAGCTGTCATAGGCTGCCTGCGGCGAACCTGCGGCAGCGATAACCTCGGCTTTTAAAAGAATTATCGCATTTGCCGCCTGGGAATAGCGCGGCGCTTTTATATGCACTATTTTTCCCTGTGCTTCCGGATATTTATTCTCTTTGATCAATTCACGGACAGTAGCGACGTTTTTCGCCAATTCCAATTTCTCCGGAAATCCGTCTTTGCCGCCCATGGAAGCCGCCAGCTCTATTGCTTTATCGGTCAACCCCTCTTGCAGATACAGGTCATAGAGGTAATTCATGCCATTTTCCGACCAACTGAACTCGGACGGGGGATACAATTTACGAAGCTGTTCCAAAGTATTTCTTTTTTCTTCTTTCCATGGCGACCCATAAGCCAGCCAGTATAAGCCCGCGGCGCCTTTTTCGTCGTGTGGAAATCTCTTTGTCAGCTCCCCTGTTTTCTTCCGCCACATGGCAGTATCGACCTTTTCAAAGGAGTACGCATAAGAAAACGCATAGGTAGAATTGCCGGGATCGGCGGCGGCAGCTTCTCCCATGTATAACCGGGCCATTTCGTCATTACCCCACCGGTATGCGTCGACAGAAAGCATTTCCCATACTTTGGCATTTTTAGGTTCCAATTCCACGACTCTCATAAGATAGGGTTTGGCCCGGGGACTTTCGTCATTGTAATAGCTCTCTCCCATCGCAAACGGGAGGGCGGTCGATCGCGGAAATTGTTTCATCCAGGCATCTGCCTGTATAATTGCAGTATCATTCGTATTTCCCAAAACAAAAATATACTGCTGGGCCGGCAACAAGCTATCCGGGTTATTTTCAACGACCTTCTTCAATGAATCAACCGTGTTCGCCGTGCGGGGCACGTCTATCTGCCAGCGTTCGTTCAGGGCGACGCGCAGCATCCGGATAAGTTGCCCGGATGTATCGCCTGCCCCGTATGCCTTCATGAAATAATTAGCCGATCTGTGATCCCTGGCTCTATAATAGGCTTCCCCCAACGCATAAGGGATACTGGGAGATTTAGGGAAGGCCTTCATCCATTCTTTAAACCGGGTTGTGACCGTATCGTTGGAAAGCCCAAGGATGCTAATATATTGCCTTAACGCCGGCAGGCTGTCTTTTTGGGACTCTATTACCTCCTGCAAGGAATCGAGGGTATGTTGTCTGCCGGCGTCCTGCATCTGGCCTGCGGCGTCCTGCGTCCGTCCTGCCAGTGGCATTGACGGCATGATCTCAGCCAGTCTTTGTTCCAGGGCCGTCCCCCGGAGATTTTTTGCAACGATAACCCCATCGGGGCTTACCAGGAAATTGAAAGGGATTCCCTGGATGCCATATTGCTGCGCCACTTCATTTTTCCATCCTTTCAGGTCGGACACCTGCATCCAGGGCATTCCATCCTCGCGGATGGCCTTTTTCCATCGGACGGAATCGGTATCCAGTGAAACGCCTATTATCTCCAGGCCCCGGCTGTTATAATGGTTATATGCTTTCAGCACATTGGGGTTTTCCGCCCTGCAGGGACCGCACCAGCTGGCCCAAAAATCCAGCAATACATATTTTCCTTTGGAAAGCTGGGAAAACCGGACCGGCTGTCCATTCACATCGTTTTGTGTAAAATCGATCACCGGTTGTCCAATGGCACTTTTTTTAAGAACGGCCAGTTTTTTTGCCAGGTCTGTCCCGGCTGCGGAATTCCGGGCGGAGGCATCCAATGAAAGGAAAAGTGTTTCCAGCTCGGGATAGTCCGAACCGTAGGTCATCATGCTGATCTCATATACGCTGACAGGGCTTTTAGGATGACCGGCGATATATCCTGCAATGATGGCCCTTCTTTCTTTTCTCAACGCCGCCAGCCGGGTCTCGACGGCGGCTTCGGCAGCGGAGTCTTTTTTCTGGTAGGCTTCCTGGTATTGCTGGTAAATCTGCTCTTCCTGCTTCCTGGTCGCGGCAGTGGAGGCCTTTAAACTATCATATGCCAACTCCGAGGCGGAACCGGTGATCGTCAACCCCTCCGCAGAGTCGATAGGACCGGCGACATGGATGCGGGCATTTTCAAGAAAGACTTCGACACTGTTCCGCCTGGTTTGAATATAAGCCATGGTTGGTCCGGCCACTTTCCCCCTGAACTCAAAATGACCGGCTTTTACAAGGGTGGAGTCGATCGTCACCGAACCGGCGGCGGGAATTCTCAGATAGATATACGGATCCGTTATTCCCTTCATATCACCTGAGAGGGTGAAACCGGTGTGTTTATTTTGTGCACCCGCCAGCAGGCCGGTACTAAGGATAAGAAAAAGAAGACATACTTTTTGCATGTTAAAAAAATTGACAGATGAAAAAGGTTATTGATCGTTTTGTTTCAATTTGGGATTGGTGGCGATATCGTCGAAAGGAATACGCATGACCACTTTGGGATCATCCGGCTGTATGACGAAAGGGGCGCCGCCCGTATCGCCGGCAGGCCGGATCATGGGACGGCCATTGCGAAAATCGTCAAAGCTGCTATGTCCCTCGAAGGCCAGCTCTCTTCTTCTTTCCACCAGGATGGAGTCCATCAGGGCCGATCCGGAAAGGCCGGTATAGGCGGTCAGAGCGGCCCGCTGATGGATAGTGTTGAGGTCGGCGAGAGCACCGGCGGCATCGCCTGTTTTTGCTTTGGCTTCCGCCCGGTTGAGATAAGCCTCGGCCAGCCGGAGATAGATAACCGGTGGGGAAGCATAGAAGGCAATGACAGACACGTCGTATTTGGTGGTTTCCATCCTGCCGGTGACGGAATTGACCTGCAGGAAATTTTTCCGCAGATCACCGGACGTGAGCAGGCCCTGGTAGGAAGCTGAAGGATAAAATCCTCCAAACGTGGTTCCATAGTAGTTGAGATAGTGATAAAAAGAATTGATCCAGCTGCGATATATAGGCGTGCTGTGATCATAGGCAAAGATGATCTCGGGATTGCTTGTGCCATTCTTTCTTCCCAGGGAACCATTGATGTCGGCGACAAACATATTTACATAGTTCTGTCCCTGCAACAAGGTGTAACCTCCTTTGTTAATGACGCTGTCCGCATAGGTTGTGGCCAGCTGGTTGTATTGGGACGAGGGGTTGGCTGATGTCCCGCCCATATAGAGATAAACTCTTGAAAGGAGAGCCCAGACAGCGCCTAAGCTTACCTGTGAGTTGAGGCCCGTGGCGGTCCCCTGCATCAGGGCGGCGGCCTGCTGCAGGTCGCGGATGATCTGTACATAGGTCTGTTCGACCGTGCTCCTGGCCGGAATATTTTGGGGGTTGGCGTCATTTTTTATCATCACCCCGGGATTGGCGGATGGATTATTGTAATAAGGCATCCCGAAAACCCTTACGAGATTGAAATAAGCAAACGCCCTTAAAAAATGGTTCTCGCCTTCGGCATGTGAAAGCTGCAGCTGCTGGCTGGCGGCCAGCGCCAGGACCGATCCGTTGCTCCGGAATGTAGCTATCCCATCCAGGACTGAATTAACACCTACTATCAGCTGGTAGGACTCCCGCCAAAAAGCTTCGCCGTAACCGGAGGTACCCACCCCGCTGTTGGTATAGTTAAAAGCATCCCGTTTCTGCAGGATCGCTGCTCCGGGATCCATCTCAACATTATTACCCCTGAATTCAGAAATATTATGCAGTACCATTTCATACGTATCAAAGACACCGGAATTATTCTGGAGATTGATATATCCGCCGTTGGTAGCCTCGAGGATACCCGGCAAAGTGGATAATTCGCCTTGCTGGTCGATATAGTTGAGCGGCTGGACGGCGTCCAGCTGTTTGTTGCAGGCGCCGAAACCTAAAGCGGCGATTAACGGGAGCAGATATATGCGACTGTTATTTTTCATGACTGATGGTTAAAAGGTGAGCTGAATACCCAGCAAATATTTACGGGGAGTACCCAAATTGTAGCCGATAGCGCCGGATACCTGCTGATATGCGTCCCCGGCGAACTCGCCGGCGGGGTCCGATCCGAGGAATCGTTTATGGGTGAACGTGAAAAGGTTGTCCCCGCTGACATAAACCCGGGCCGCCGATATGGCCAGTTTTTTCAACAGCGACGGGGAAAGATCATAAGCCAAACGGATATTCCTGAGCTTGACATAGCTGCCGTTGTCATAAAAGTGATCGTTGAACTGGTTCCACCAGTCAGTATTCGCCTGGGCATATAAGGAGGGTTCGGTAGCATTCTTTTGCCCGGGGGTTGTCCACAGGGATTGTCCTTTGACATAGGCGACCTCGTTGTCTGACGTCAGGTAGCGCATCTGAAGGTCAAATTTGGTCTGGTTGAACATGATATTGCCGAACTGGAAATACAATAAGGCGCTCAGGGAAAAGTTCTTATACGTAAATGTATTGGTCATGCCGCCAAAAACCTTTGGCTGCAAGGTACCCAGCGTCTGCATTTGCCGGTTGCCGTCCGCCAGTACGCTCGCTATGCTGGTAACGGTCTGTGTTCCGATGCGGTTTCCTTTTCCATCGAAAAGCAGCTTCTCGTAAAGCGCATTGCCTGTTTGAGGGTCTACCCCTGTTTGTTTTACGCCTTTGATGCTATTCATGTCTTCCCCGGGGTAGATATAATATCCCCGGATCACCGCTGAGCCGGTAAACAGGGAGTCCCCGTAGGTCTTCACGAGTCTGTTCTTATTATAGGTCAGGCTTATGTTAGTCGTCCAGTGGAAATTTTTCGACCGGATATTGACCGTGTTCAGCAGGAGCTCCACCCCTTTGTTTTCTACATTGCCGGAATTCTGGAATTGGGCCGGGAAACCCACTGCCGCCGTGAGACTGACTTTTTGGATCAGGTCTACCGAGAGGCGACGATAGAAATCGATGCTACCCGAGATACGGTTTTTGAGTATTCCGAAATCGAGCCCCCCATCGAAGGTCCGGGTAGTCTCCCAGCCGATACGGGTATTGGCCAAAGAAGCAATATAAGCAGCCGACTGTCCGGCATACTGTAGTGATGGATCATATAGGGTCTGCGTAAAGAAGTTGTTGCCATTCTGCGAACCATTGGTGCCATAATTCGCCCGGAGCTTCAACAGGTTGATGGTTTTGGAGGACAGCAGGAAGGATTCTTTACTCAGCAGCCACGAAAGCCCGCCGGAGTAAAAAGTACCGTATCGTTTATCCTTCCCAAAATTGGTGGAGGCGTCGGTACGCATGGAGGCACTGGCAAAATACTTTCCTTTATAATCGTACCCGGCCTCTCCGAATACAGAGAAGATCAATCCATCGACGGCAGTTCCGTTGACATTGCCCTGTTTGAGGCCTGTACTGTACCCATAGAGACTTCCGATGTTCTGAGCCAGGGAAATCACACTATAACCGGGTTTGATGCCGATGACGTTGACCCCGTTCGTTTCTTCATAATTGGTTCCATATTCCTGACCGGCCATCAAACTGAAGGAGTGATCTCCCAATTTCTTATGCAGGGTCAACAGGTTGGAAGTAAGGACGGAATTATAGTAGGAGTTGTTGACGGATAACCCACCGTTAGTGCCGTATGCGTACCCGGCAGACGACCTGGCATCGGTGTATTTTTTGGTCTGGCTATAGCCGAGGTTGAAAGAATTGGTGCTGGACGCGCTTAACCAGTCGGTGATCGTATAAGTGACTTTCAGGGAGCCATATAACTGCTGATTGCGGATCCTGGTAAAATTATATTGTTTGTCGTAGAGGAAGTTAGGAGCCGAAGCCGGGTATCCGGCGAGGTTGTAATTCAGCTGCGGTTTCAACGCGCCACTGGGGGTATAGGGATAGGCCCAGGGTATAATGTTATAGATGGCAATGGCATAACCGCTGTTATCGCGGTCTCCGTCGTCGAAGATCCCATTAATGCTTGCATTGAAGGAAAAATGGGTATTGAAGGTATTGTCGACGTTCAGCCGGAATGTTTTACGGGCCAGCCCATTGTCGATGCCTGTCGATTGCTCATTATAATAGCCGATCCCGGCATAATAACGTGTCTTTTCATTGCCCCCGGAAGCCGAGATGTTGACCTGCCGGGTATGAGAATTCAGGTAGCCGTATTTCTGGTAATCGAAGGCGGAGTCCTGCACCTGCTGCTGGGTAGGCAATACCCTCTTCAGATAACCGTCCAGGTTGGTGACGCCAAATTGCGACATCAGGGAAGTCGCATTGCTGTCCCATTTCTCCGTAAAATATGTTTTTTGATAGTTGGATAATTCGGGGGCCGACAGGAATCGGACGTTCCCCCTGTTTGGGGTATTTATACCGTATTTCAGGTCCAGGTTCACGTGTAAATTTCCCTCCCTGCCTTTGTTCGTGGTGACTACGATGACGCCGGCCGAAGCCCGCGAGCCATAAATAGCCGTGGAGGCGGCATCTTTTAAAATGGTAAGGCCGGCGATATCATTCGGGTTGACGACGTCCTTCAATGTAAGGGGGTTGCCGGGGCTGGTTTCCCTGGGCATGATCACGCCATCCAGTACGATCAGGGGGCTATAGATCGTCGCAGGCAATATATAATCATTGTATTTATCTGTCCCGATATTGGCTATGCTGCTGGGGCCTCTCAGCACGATGCCGGCGCCGGAACTGGTCGGATCGCCTTCATTCTGGCCCGTGATATAAAGGCCCGTTACCCTGCCCTGCAACATGGAGCCCGCATCGGAACCCGTGATGCCGTTGCGGATGACCTCGCCGGATACTTTCTGCACGGAGCCGGTCAGCTCACTTACCTTTTTAGTGCTATAACCCATGATGACCGTTTCGGATAATCCTGAAACCTCTGTTTCCAGGGTAATGACAATATTCGTCATCCGGGCGCTGATCTTATAAGAGGTGGGTTGATAGCCTACGGAAGAGATCTGGAGGATGTCCCCCGGGTTGGAGTTAATGGTGAATCTTCCATCCTTGTCGGTGGATACTCCTGTTTTTTTCGGGCCTTTGATCAAAATGGAGGCGCCTTCGATAGGTTTTCCTTCTTTGTCCGTTACTTTCCCCGTGATGACGAGGATGTCAGGCGGGGTAGTGGCTGGGGGCGCCGTCTCTTTCGGGCTGATGACCAGCATTCCTTCCACTACCTTAAATCCCAGTTTTGTCTCTGCCAGCGCCTGGGACAGCGCTTCATAGGCGTCTACATCTTTTACGGCAATGGAGACAAGTCCGGCTTTTTTCAGCAGATCGTTGTTATACAGGATCTCGATGCCGCTTTGGCGGCTGATGGCTGAAATTACTTTTTCCAGCGGTTCATTCCGCATGGTCAGCGTGACTTTCTGGGAATAAGTCATGGCGGTGACGTGTAGGCCGGTGATCAATAGAACAGCAGCAGTTAATCTCATAACTCGACACATTTGAGCGTTGCGGCAGGGGAGCCGCAATAAGCAGTAGTTTAAAAAATCCATACCTTTGGTTAGTTTAGGTGAAACAATAAGCAGCCCGACAGTTTGTTTACGTGTTTTACCTGCTATTCATACCGGAAACGTGGCATCGTTTCCGGTTTTTTACAGGAACGCGTAAGTCAAATTGAAAAACGAATTGAATAAGCTTACAGGATAAGGCCAATGACTTTTGGCAAGGACGATCTATAATTTTTTTGGCAAGACTTTTACCTCTTTACCTTTTACAGAGAAGGATATTCCTCCGGCGGCTTCCAGCACTTTCAGTACTTGGGAAATATTGACCTGCCGGCTGATGTTACCCGTATAATGGTCAGTAACCGGGGCTTCCATCCGGACATCGATGTCATACCATCTCGCCAGCTGTCTCATTACACTACCTATATCATCATTTAAGAACATAAACTTCCCGTTCTTCCAGGCAATGGTTTTTTGTATATCTGCATCGGGCATCAGCTGCAGCGGTCCCTGTCCGGTGGAGATGAGCTGCTGGCCCGGTGTGATCGTCCTGGCTACACCTCCCTTTGTAACTCTGACGGATCCTTCCAGCAGCGTGGTGCTGTAAGCCGGATCATCGGCATAGGCCATAATATCGAAATGGGTGCCGAGCACTTCCACTTCAAAGGCTTGCCGGCTTGTATCGGAAACGGGCCGTCCAAGCAGACTGACAGTAAAAGGTTTAGCCGGGTTTTTTGCCACTTCGAAGTAGGCTTCACCGCTGATCTCCACCTTTCTTTCCTTCCCGGTGAATGCCGTAGGGTAACGGATGGAGGAAGCCGCGTTCAACCATATCTGTGAGCCATCCGGGAGTGTCAGCTGGTACTGGCCGCCGCGCGGTGTAGAAAGAATATTATAGGCGATCTCAGCTGTATGACCCGGGTCGCCGGCTGCCTGGTAAGCAAGGCGGCCGTCGTCCAGTTTTACAATGGCTGCGTTCGCCTGCCGGCCGATCATTCCGTTGTGCGCACTATCCAATACAATGACGCTGCCATTGGCGAGGGTGAGTTTGGCCTTGTTACCGCCCGGGGCTGCATCGTTGACAAGGTCTGCTTTATCTACCGGCTGTTTGTCCTGAAAATGTCGGGGCCTGGGCCGGGCGAAATACAGGATCCCTCCTAAACTCAGCAAAAGCACGGCTGCCGCTGCACATCGCCGCAGGAAGGTCATCCGGAAAGTACTCCGTTGATCCGCTGCGATCGCTTTGTCCAGGTAAGTCAGTATGCCGGTCTTTACTTCGGGGCTCCCGCTGCCGGTAAAGTCGTCAGAAAGCATGATCTTCCGGACAAAACCCTCTAAAACGGCTGCATATTGCGGTTTATCAATCATTTCCGCCAGACGAGTCTTTTCTTCTGCAGAAAGCTCCCCGGTCATATACCGATCTAATAAAAACTCAAAGATTTCCTGGCTCATACGTATAAATTACCTCTCTTAACAGAGGACGCTTTTTTGGGAAAGGAAGGATTAGTATTTTTAAAAAAAATTTTATTTCCGGGTTGCCCAGTACAGGAGATATACAATCAATGCAGACAATTTACCCAAATGATCCCTTATATAGGTCCGCAGAAAGTTAAGGGCAATGACTATATGAACTTTTACGGTATTCCTGGACAGGCTTAGCCGGCTGGCTATCTCTTCGTGGGACAGCCCTTCCATCCGGCTCATGTTGAAAATGAGCTTCTGCCGGGGTGTCAATTGCTCAATTCCTTCTAATACAACACGATAGGTTTCTTTTAATTCCAGCTGCCCGTCAGGAAGCAAGCGATTGTCGACTATATCTTCGGAGTCCAGTAAAGAAGTTTCCATTACCTTCTTACGAAGGGCGGCGAGGACCTGGTTGCGGCCAACCACATAGATATAGCCGGCGAAGTTGTCTACTCCGGCCAGTTTGTCCCGCTGGGTCCATATTTTTAAAAAGACATCCTGTGTAAGCTCCTGGGCTATTGCAGCAGATCGAACGAGGGTTAATGTATTAGCGTAGACCCGGCTCCAGTGGGCTTCCACCAGTAGTCGAAAAGCGCGCTGATTCCCCTCTGCAACGGCTCGGATAAGCTGTTCTTCTCCATCCGGGATCTCATTTGGTCCATTTCTTATCATTCTTTCAGCAGGGTTAGTAGCGGTCAATTTACAAAAAAATACACATCGCTGCATGCATGGCCTATAGGCGTAGGAGAATTGCCTTAACTTGCGGGCTTATGAAAAAGAAGACCCTTCTCTTAGCCATAACCTTGTTAAGTATTTCTGTCTTTTTGCTTTCCTGGGGTGTCACGGGACACCGCGCCATCGGGAAGATCGCTGAAAACCATCTGACACCCAATGCAAAAGCAGCTGTCCACGACCTGCTGGGCGGGGAGACGCTTGCCGATGTCAGCACCTGGGCGGATGAGGTCCGTAACCAACCGGAATACAAGGCGACCGGCCCCTGGCATTACATCAACCTTCCCCTGGGACTGAGTTATTCCGACTTCCGGAAACAGGTGGAAGGGATGAGCGAAGCAAACGTATTCAGCGCCCTGCGGCAGCAGGAACAGACAGTGACAGATAAGACGGCTTCCCGGGAAAAGAAGATAGAAGCTCTGAAGTTTATCGTGCATTTTGTGGGCGACCTGCACCAGCCCATGCACGTGAGCCGCGCCGAAGACAAGGGCGGCAACACCATTCAGCTCAATTATAATGGCCAGGGAACCAATCTACACAGTGTCTGGGACAGCAAGCTGATCGAACACGAAGGGGCGGATTATCAGCAGCTGGCTGAGAAATACGATCATGCCAGCCCGGCGCAGATCCACCAGTGGCAGAATGATCCGGTGATCAAATGGATCTGGGAAAGTTATGAGATAAGCTCAAAGTTATATGCCGAGGTAGACGCTATGAAAAGCCGGAGCATCGATGATAGTTATTATGCCGCCCATATCGGTATTATCCACGAGCGCCTGGAGCAAGCCGGTATCCGGTTGGCGGGAGTGTTAAACGCGTTGTTCAAGGATGGGGTCAGCGGGGTAGCGGCTTCCGGCGGGGCCGGCTCAACATCCGAGCAGTCCGGCTCGCCCGCAACAGTAGATGTCCGGGAAGCCGCCAATCATACTAATGAGTATGCGAAAGTGTGCGCCGTTGTTTATGGGTACAAGGCGCTGGACGGCCTGACATTGGTGAACCTGGGCGCGGCCTATCCGGATCAGCTGATGACAGTCGTGCTGAAGGGCGAGGCAAAGGACGCCTATGCCGGCATCGATGGCAAGACGGTTTGTGTTACGGGCAAGATCGTCCTGTATAAGGGCAAGCCGGAAATTGTGGTGACGGATTCGAAATTGCTGAGCAAAGGGAATTGAAAAAGTATTTTATCGATGAGTTTGTAAGCAAGCTTCTTCTCCTTTGCATAACTTTAGGTCATGAACAGGAACACGGGTATATATCTATTGATCATTGGCGGAATTATTGTCATCGCCGGAGTTGTCATTTATTTCCTTCATGATAAGTTGGGTTGGATCGGACGATTGCCGGGCGATATTCGGGTTGAAAGACCAAATTTTCGATTATATATCCCTATTACTACCATGCTGCTCTTCAGCCTGTTATTCTCCCTTCTTCTCTGGGTCATTCGAAAAATATGGTAGTGCTCAACTCTTTAACTACCCTTATTCCACATGCTGCACACGATTAGCGGAAAACAATAGGCTAATGCGGCCAGCCATATTACCATAGTAAATCCTGCTTCGACCGCTATTAGGGTGACAAGAGCCGTGCTGATCACCGAAACATAGCCATTCAATCCCCAGGCCCAGGGCACATCGTGTGCCTGGGTACGAGCAAGCTGTGACAGCCCTGAAGGAAAAGGAATGCCCATACAAAATGCCAGAGGCGCCGTCAGTAAAAAGACGATCAGCGACTTTACAGGCAGGCTTGCCTGCATAGTTTGCTGCAGCACAGTCATAAGTGTACCAGAATAGATAAAAAGCAACACAATGATCGTCGTCAGGACAAGCGGCAGGGCTTTTCTCTTACCGGTAAAATAACCAGACGTAAAGCTGCCGAAACCCGAAAAAAGCAGCAATGCTGAAATCACGGCGGCAGCGGCATATACCGGGTGGCCGAAATAAAGGGTGAAGTGCTGGATGAGGACCATTTCCACGGACATATAACCGAGGCCTATGCCGCCAAAGTAAAGCAACACCCAAAGTTTGTTTTTTCCCTTCCATCCCCGCTTGAAAAGCGGCAGCAGGACGAGCACAAAAGACACTGCGGCAATCTGTAACAGCGTGAACACTACCAGCAGGTATCCGATCTCAAAAAATGGAACGGAACGGTTGCCGAAGTATTCAGCCAGGTGAGGCAGGCTTTTCCAGCGGATGAATTGCGAGAAATAAGGCATATTGTCCGTAGTCGGAATAATATTAAAATCGTAGCCTGCATACAAGGCATTTCTCCCGGCCGAAAATAACTTATCCATGTTCTGAAAGAAATTGCTGTCCTGTAACTGATGGTAACGGTTTCTTTCTTCCGGCTGCAGGCCCGGGAGAAGAGCCGGATCAAATTGCCATTTGTCACAGAAACCCCGGATGTTTCGTATTTCAGGTTCCGTCAAAGCTGATTTCGTTATCACAAAGCTGATGGTGCCCCAACTTCGGATGGCAGCAATATGAAGATGCGGCTGCCGGATGTTCAATTGTTCCAAGACTTCCACCAGAGTGGCCAATAGTTTTAGCGCATTGCGGGCAGGATAATCCATCCAGGCGGTGATGCTGATAGCGCCTCCCTCCTTTAGCCTGGGCCACATTTTTAAAAATGCTTCCCTGGTCAATAGAAATTGTTCATGCAAGGCATACAATCCAGCCGACCCCCCAAAACTGCCCACTACCGGCAGGCTGATCAGATCATAATAGGCAGTATCTGAAGCAAGAAAGATACGCGGTTCCAGCGTGCGCACCGTAACCGCTGGTTGATAAAAAAGGGAATCATTATCCGGCGCCAATTCATGCTTTAATGCAGCAATAAGGATGGCATTAGGCTCAATGGCCACGATGTTGACAGCATGGTGACTAAGCGCATGCGCCACCTCTATTCCGGTGCCTGCCTGCAGTACCAATACATCTTTTCTTTCAGCCATCCTATAGGGAAGATCAAAACTGGTGTAATGAAGAATGAATGCTGTATCGGGTTCTCTGTAGCCGGTAACTACACCCAACCAATCGCCATTAACAAAGACAGCCGTGCTGGCGCCCACTGGTTGATTTGCCATAAGGCTTAGGCCCGGCGCATAGCGCAATGCAGGCGATGATACAGCTTGTATAGGCCCGTAGGGGCTTGTTTTTTCCATTTTCATTTCCGCCCCGGGCAGCAACAGTGTTTTGCTTACCTCTTTAAACTGGGATAGCTGCAGTTGTGAGGGAATGGCTATTTTCCATGCACAAATGGTGAAAGCAATGAAAGCGAAGAGGGACAGTTTTGCATTATTGGCAGGAATAATCATTGCCCCGGCTATTACAGGCAGACACGAAATGAACGCCGGTAATCGGCCGGGCGACAAAAACCATATCAGCGCCAGCAGCAATAAACCACCGGTCGCAGAGCCCAGCAGGTTAGCAAAATAAACTTTCCCAATTGCTGCTACATAGCGATCGAAGATAAGGCCAATGGCAAGCGCCCCCAACAAAAATGGGATAAAAAACAACAGATAAGTAAGCAGCAACCGGCCAATATGCGAATAGTCGGCAAACAGCAGGTAAGAATCAAACCGGATAAAAGATAGTTGCGAAATATCCGTCACCAGAGACATGGCAATACCGCAACTGATCATTAGTACAGGAAGAAGAAAACGGATATGCTTTAGCAGCCGATGCCTGAAAAGAGCCAGCACGGTTCCACCTGCGCCAAAGCCGAGCAACGCTACCGAAATAACCATGTAGGCAAAATGATACCACTGCACGATGGATAATATCTGCATGAGGGCCAACTGAAAAGCAATGATGGCTGCAGAAAGAATGCCAAGAGACAGCAATAGCCGACCCTTTATAGCCCCGTCAGAAGTATCCGACCATTTGCTCATTTGCTTAATTCATTTACTTCTTCCTTGTAAGCGGAACAAAAACCACCGGTAACATACTTTTAGTAGTCGTTCTATCCTTTTTCTTTTCTACCAGTATCAGCATTTGTGTCATAAACGGCGATCCCACCGGGATCACCATCTTACCCATGTCTTTCAGTTGCCCGATCAATGGAGGCGGAATGTATTCGGCAGCGGCCGTCACTATGATCGCATCATAAGGAGCATGTTCTTCCCATCCATTATAGCCATCATCTGTTTTTACCTGTACATTTTTACAATCCGCTTTTTTCAACCGATCAGTGGCGGCCTTACCCAATTCAGGAACGATCTCGATAGTGTACACTTCTTTTACTATTGCAGAAAGAACGGCAGCCTGGTAGCCGGAACCCGTTCCAATCTCCAGCACTTTAAAATGTGATAGTGGTTTGATTGCTTCAGTCATGTAGGCCACGATGTAGGGTTGGGATATGGTTTGACCGTAGCCGATAGGCAAAGGACGGTCTTCATAGGCATTATCAATCTGGCCAGAAGGTACAAATTCATGTCTTTTCACGGTTCGCATTGCCTTCAACACTGCAGAATCTTTCACCCCTCTTCCTGCAATTTGTTGCATAACCATTTTTTCTCTTCTTTCCGTGTACACGCCTTCCTGCCATGGCAGCACAAACAAGAATAACCCTATAAAAAACAGAGGGCCCCACATAACCGGATACATTAATTTCTTTTCAAAATTACTGATTTCCTTTTAAGTATGCATCCCGGGTTTATTCAAGGGGGGGGTCTGCACACGGTACGGCTTTTTTTATTTATTCCCTACTAAATTAGTGGACTAATAGAAAATTCTATTATCTTTGTTAAAACTGACCCATATCTATATTATTATTATGCAACCGGCAACTGCTACATTTACTTCTCTCCATGCAGTCACAGGCCAGGCCCTGTACAGCGGCCTCCTTTTAAAGGCCTGTTGCTGTTGTTGTTGTTGCTAAACATCCAGCAGCTGCCGGAAGGCTATCTTAAACAAAAATCATATGAAAAGACGGTGACGCAAAAAAACCGGTAAGAAAAACTTCTTACCGGCCGGAGGATGAGATCAGCCCAGTAACGCCAATCACTTACTGATCGACATCCGGATTACATTAACGACATAAAATCATTAACATGAATCTATCTCAAAGGTATAGAAAATATGCCTTGCTCGGGTTATGCGCTGTTTTTCCATTTATTTCAACTTACTCGCAGACAAACAACGTCTCTTTGTGGGGACGCGTCATCGACGAAAAGACCAAAGAGCCCTTAGCCGGGGCCGTGATACATATTAAAGGCACTACACACGAGGTCCTGACCAACAACGACGGCGAATTCAAGTTCATAACGGGGCAGCGGGTGCCCCTGGTTTATAGCGTGAGCTATGTTGGCTACCAGGGTCTGGAAGTACCGATAGACAGTTATGGACATGTCGTCATTCAATTAAAAGGGGGCAAGTCCGCCCTCACCGAAGCCGTGGTAATTGGGTATGGCACTCAACGCCGGAGCGACGTGACGGGCTCGGTGGCAAGCGTTTCAAAAGATCTCCTTGCCCGCCCCGCTTCTTCCTTTGACAACCTGTTGCAGGGGGCCGTCGCCGGGGTCGTGGTAAGCCAGAGCTCCGGACAGCCGGGCGCCACCGCTACCATCCGCATCAGGGGCGGCAACTCGCTGAGTTTCGGCAACGATCCGTTATACGTGATCGACGGATTCATCTATTATAATGACAATAGCCTGACCAACATGGCCCCTTCTTCAGGAACAGTGCCTGCCGTGACGGGTGTTTCTTCCAATGGGCTGTCTACTATCAACCCCGCCGACATCGAATCCATCGATGTGCTGAAGGACGCTTCGGCCACCGCCATTTACGGCAGCCGGGGCGCCAACGGAGTCGTCATCATCACCACGAAACGCGGTACCCGGAATAGCAATAATGTCGCTTACAGCGGTACGTTCGGCACCCAGCAGGCCGGCAAAAAACTGTCCGTGTTAAACGGCCCGCAATGGGCGAAGTATTTCGATGACCTCTATGCCGCCACACCCACCATCCAGGCCGGACTAGCCGCTAACAAAAAGCTCATCGATTCATTGGGTGCTGCGGGAGTCAACGGCGACTGGGTCGGCGCCGCCATAAGAACAGGTTACCAGCAGAACCACCAGCTGACGATATACGGCGGGGACGAGAAATCCCGCTATTCCATCTCCGGCAATTATTTCAATCAAAAGGGAATTGTGCCGGGATCGGATTTTACCCGTTATTAGGGACGTTTCAATTACGAAAAGAATTATTCCAAAGACTTTAAAATAGCCACCAGCATTTTCGGCAGCAACTCCGCCGAAAACAAGCTCACCGGGACGGCCTACAACGGCATCGGTTTCGGGAATGCCTTCTCTTCCTTATACATGAACAATCCACTGCAGACCGTCAGGAATGCCGACGGGACCTATAACACCAGTCCCCAGCCGGCTATCAACCCTACGCTGAATACGATCAGCGGAGAGCAATTCGGCGATAACTCCATCCAGGATATCGTTGCTACCATCAACCAGACCAAGTTAAGCCATGTCCTGGCTAATATTTCGGGAGAGTATAAACTGACCAGCGAGCTGACGCTGAAATCTACCTTCGGAGCAGACATCCTGAACACGCGGCTTAATTATTACGCACCTTCCTACACCAGCCTGGGCAACGGCGGGGGAACAATCACCGGATCGGGTTCCGTCGGCACGATCAATTACCTCAGCTGGCTTAACGAGAATACGATTGCCTGGTCGCATGTGCTGGGCCAAAAACATTTCGTGGACGCGCTGGCCGGCTTTACCACGCAGTATCAAAAAGCCGAGAATACCTTTTTAGCCGGTCAGTCCTTCCCCTCGGATGCCACCACTTACAATAACCTATACAGCGCTTCTGCCAATAAGGTGACGGGTTCCGGCGAGGCCCTTCAGACCCGCAATTCCTGGCTGGGGCGTTTATCTTATTCCTTTCAGCACAAATACAATGTCACGGTGACGGGCAGGGCAGACGGCGCCTCTCCGGCAGGAGCCAATAAAAAGTGGGGCTTCTTTCCCTCGGTGGGCTTCTCCTGGAACGCCTCGGATGAAGACTTCTTTCAGCCGGTGTCCAAAACCATCAACAGCTTAAAACTAAGGCTGACTGCGGGCAGGGTAGGCAACGCAAATTTCCCGGCTTACAGCTCCATCGCGACGATCAATTCCTATGGATATTACTTTGGCAGTCCTCTCACCGGCACCAATGGCCTGGCGCCTTCGCAATTGTCCAATCCCGACCTTACCTGGGAGACTACTACCCAATACAATGCCGGTATAGACGCAGGCCTGCTGGACAAACGTATCAGCCTGACGGCAGACGTCTATTACAAGAAGACCACCAATCTTTTCATCAGCGGTACAGGGCTTGTCCCGCTGTCATCCGGCTATGCTTCCGCCTCCGAGAACATCGGCAGCCTGGAAAACAAGGGCGTGGAGCTGACCCTGACGACCGAGAACGTCCGCACAAAGGATTTTGTCTGGCGGAGCACCCTGCTCTATGCGCGTAATGTCAATAAGGTATTAAGCCTCGGGCCCAGCCAGTCCTTCTACCCGGTGGCCCCTACGGGGCAGGTGTCTCCTGTCATTGTCAAGGTCGGGCTGCCCGTGGGCACTTTCTGGGGGTATAGCACGGCAGGATTGCTGACGACGGCTGATGTGTACAGCAGCAAACCGGCGCCAAAGCTGGCCGGCGTCTCACAGGTGACGGGGGACAGGAAGTATCTCGACACCGATGGCGATGGCGTGGTCACTACGAATGACAAACACAACCTCGGCAACGCCCAGCCGAAGTTTACGGCCAGCTTCAACAACACCTTTATCTACCGGAATTTCGACCTTTCCCTTTTCCTCCAGGGCTCGTTCGGGAACAAGATCTTCAACCTCCTGCAGCAGCAGCTGGAAAAGACGACCACCACGGCTAACGTATCGTCGACGCTGCTGGACCGCTGGGATTCCACGGCCAACCCAAAAGGACGGTTTCCAAAAGTCGTCAACGCGCCCGTGGTGCAGGTGGCCGATGTCTACATCGAAGACGGGACTTATGTCCGGCTGAAGAATATCACGCTTGGCTACAACTTCCCGCAGGACATCGCTTCGAAAATATTGGCGAAACAGATACGTATATATGTCTCGGCCCAGAACCTGCTGACCATTACGAAGTACAAAGGATTGGACCCCGAGGCGAATTTCTACGATCAGAATAATCTGCAACCGGGCATTGACTATGGCGTATACCCCAATTACAGGACCTATACCGTCGGGGTGAACGTGACCTTTTAAAAATAAAATAATGAAAAAAATATCACTTGCGCCAGCTATGGCGATAACGCTGATGGCGCTGGCCGCCTGCAATAAACTAAATGAAAACCCGCAGGGAAGCCTCACCGCCGGCAACTTCTATAAGACACAAAGCGATGCTGTGGCGGCCGTCACGGCGGTGTATAGCACGCTGACCACGGATGTCAACAATGATTTTCCCATCTATGGCCGTAACCTCAACCTGGTGGTCGACAATCCCAGCGACAACCAGGTATATAGCCCTTCCAACACCAACCCCGACGTGCGGGCATTGGGAACGGCGACCTATGTCAGCACCAACGACCGGGTGCATAAAATATATGCGCAGCTATACTGGGGCATTAACAAGGCCAATGTAGCGATAGACCAGATACCGGCCATCCCCGCGTCCCAGTTTGTCGATCCTTCCCATTCCGCCGCCAACCTGGTGCGGGAGGCGAGATTCATCCGGGCCCTGTTGTATTTCAACCTGGTGCGCTTATTCGGTCCCGTCCCGTTGGTGCTGCACGATCCCGGCACGGTGATAAATGCAGGCGCCCTGGTCAGCCGGACTCCGAAAGACTCCGTCTATGCACAGATCATCACCGACCTGGATTCGGCCACCGCCCTGCCTGCCACCTACAGCGGCGCCAATGTCGGCCGGGTCACCGGTGGCGCAGCCCATGCGCTGTTGGCGAAGGTCTATGTGACGCGTCAGGACTGGGCCAATGCCGTTGCTGAATTGAAGAAGGTAATAACGGCCGGGACGGCGGGCCTGACAGCTGCCACAAGCGGGGCCTATGGCTATGACCTCTTCCCGGTGTTTTCGGATGCTTTCCAGCCTGCTACAAAGAATGGCCGTGAACATATTTTCTCAGCACAGTTTAATGGGACGGCAGGCGGATTTACGAGTAGCAATAGCCTAAGTTCATTTACCTGGAGCAACTCCGCCTATACGGCTGATATACCTGCCGACAGTACCGTGGTCTATATTTTCTCCGTAGCCGATCAGCGACGGAACGCGACCTTTTATGATTCCCTTATTAACCAGACGACGGGCAAGTGGGTGAAATGGCCTTTTTTCAACTTCCTCAAATTTGTCGACCAGAGCACCGGCTTTGTAACGGCCCTACAGGGCAACCAGGGGGCCAACAGCAAGGTGAACTTTCCCGTGATACGGTACCCGGAAGTCTTATTGCTCTATGCGGAGGCCTTGAATGAACTCTATGGGGGTCCCACGGCGGATGCCTACACGGCGATAAATATCGTAAGAGGCCGGGCCTACGGCTCCTACAAGGCTGGCGGGAATTACGCCAGCCACGCCTACGATGTGCCGGCGGGATTAAACCAGTCGGCTTTTCGCGACACCGTCTACACCGAAAGAAGAAAGGAATTCATACAGGAAAGCCAGCGTTGGTTCGACCTCGTGAGAAGGACGGACCTGGGGCCTGGTCAGTATTACCTGAATGCGGTGCACAGCATGTACGGCAATCCCAAAGCAGCGGCCACGCTAAAAGACACCTTGTTTCCCATCCCCCAGACAGAGATAGATCTCTATGGAGGACACAATGCAAATTTTCAACAAAACCCGGGATGGTAATTCCCACTAATTCATCGATATGAAAAAACAGTCCTTTTTATTTGTAACCCTGGCGGTGTTGACAGTCACTGGTATCCGGGCCCAAACAACAAGCGATCAGCCTTACCAGGGCGTAGCAGGCAAGACCCTGGCCGACTCTAAAGAATGGTGGGCGCAGCCGGCCAAGGCTCCGGCGAACGCACCCAATATTATTTGGATCATCCTCGACGACGTCGGGTTCGGCGCCGCCAGCGCATTCGGCGGCGTCATCCGCACGCCGGTACTCGACAGCCTGGCTAATAATGGATTGCGGTATACTAACTTCCATACTGCGGCCATCTGCGCCCCGACCCGTTCGGCCTTGCTGACGGGACGTAACAGCCACTTTGTGCACGAGGGAGGTTTCTCGCATATCGCCCTGTCTGCCGGTTTCCCGGGTTATGACGGCCGCATCCCTTCTTCTGCGGGGACCATTGCGGAGATATTGCGGGGCAACGGCTATAACACATTTGCCGTAGGCAAGTATGGCCTGACACCGGATGAAGATGCAACGGATGCCGGTCCCTTTGACCGTTGGCCAAGTGGTAAGGGTTTTGATCACTTTTTTGGATTTCTGGGCAGTCAAACCGACCAGTACAAACCCGACCTGGTGGAAGACAACGCGCACGTGACACCCGACGGCCGGCATTTGAGCGAGCAGATAACGGATAAGGCTATAAGCTTTATCGACCGCCAGCAGAAAGCCGCGCCGGGCAAACCCTTCTTTTTATACTACTCGCCCGGCGCCACCCATGCGCCGCACCAGGTAGACAAATACTGGAGCGATCAATACAAAGGAAAATTCGACGAAGGCTGGGATGTGTTTCGGGAGAAGGTGCTGGCTAATCAAAAAAGGTTGGGTGTCGTTCCGGCCTATGCGCAGCTGCCCGCCCGCAACGCCCGTGTAGACGCCTGGAACTCGCTGACCGCGGATCAAAAGAAATTGTATGCGCGGTTCATGGAAGTCTATGCAGGATACCTTACCTATACCGACTACCAGATCGGCAGGGTGGTCACCTACCTGCGGGAGCACAACCTGCTGGAAAACACCCTGGTCTTTGCCATCATCGGCGACAATGGAGCCAGCAAGGAAGGCACTACCGAAGGGGTGATCGAGCCGAAGACAAATCCTGCGCGGCTGAAGACCAGGGAGGAATATCTGCGGAAAAACCTGGCCGACATCGATAGCATCGGCACTGCGGAAGGCTTCACGAACTATCCCCTCGGCTGGGCTCAGGCGGCCAACACGCCATTCCGGGAATGGAAACAGGATGCCGATGCGGAAGGCGGTACACATAACCCGCTGATCGCATTTTACCCCAAAGGGATTAAAGACAAAGGCGGTATCCGCACGCAGTACGGGCATGTCATCGACCTGCTGCCTACTACGCTCGAACTGGTAGGGTTGCAGCGGCCGGCCTATATCGGGGGTGTTAAACAGGATTCCGTACAGGGTACTTCTCTGGCTTATTCGATTGCGGACGAACAGGCAGCTTCGAGACACCTGGTGCAGCACTACTATATTTTCGGTTCGCGCAGTATTTACTCCAAAGGCTGGAAGGCCGAGGCGGCGCACCATCCCGACAATGTCGACTTCGATTTTAAACCCGGGCAGACGTTTACGGATAAAAGTTTTGATGACGATGTGTGGGAGCTGTACAATTTGAACGAAGACTTCAATGAGCGGGTCAACCTTGCGGCTAAATATCCGGAGAAACTAGCGGAGCTGAAGAAACTGTTTGAGGCGCAGGCGACGGCCAACCACCTCTTTCCGCTGATCAGCTGGTATGATGTATACAACAAAAGGATACACCATCCGAATGGAAGTGAAACGCAGGGACCGATAAAATAGATAACGGCCCCCCGCCACCGGGGGGCTAAACTTATACTATGATAATATTATTGATCAAAAAAATACTGATCGGGGTGCTCGTCGCCCTGATCCCTTTTCTTATTTATTTCGGCGGCTTATGGCTGGTCCGGTTAATACTAAATGATTTTTTATGAAGATCAAAAAAGATATCGCCCGTTCGATTACGCGGGATGCGCTGGTCAGCCTACTGCTGTATGCGCTGCCGGTGGTACTGATGTTGGGGTATTTTTATTTTGCCGGGCAGCGGCCCTGGGAGCTGGCGGGCCCGCAGTCCCCGGAGTTGGCGGGACAGCGGATCGGAGACTTGGGCAAGGCCAAATCTGCGCTGGGCTTTTTGGGTCCGGTGTGCCGAAACCTCAATACCTGGGGTTTACCGGTGATCATGGTGGTGGTGGGTGTAGCGGAATGGCTGCTGGGGTTTTTTCGGCGGCGCTGGACGCGGAACGAGTGTTTACTCGACATCGTATGTTTTGCCATCCCAAAGATAGTTGTCCGGCCGGCAGTGGTTTATTTTAGTCTGAAGCTGCTGCCTTATGTGCTGCCGGCATCTGCCGCCGTCTACTCCTGGGTGCCGTTTGGGTGGGCCTTTTTTATTATTGCGGTGGCCGACGATCTGACACAGTACTGGTATCATCGTCTCCACCACCAGGTGCCCTTTCTCTGGAGGTTTCACCGGACGCATCATTCGGCGCCCTATATGGGCATGGCGATGGCGAGCCGGCAAAATATCATCTATACCATCTTCTTCTCGCAGATATATCTCACGGCAGCGCTGACCTATCTGGGCCTGGGTGAAGCCGCCCTGCTGGTTACGGGTATTAAATCGCTCATCACCCTGGCCGCGCATTCCAGCATCGCCTGGGATAAACCATTCTATCGCAACCGCTGGCTGCATCCCATTGCCTGGGTGCTGGAAAGGACTATTTCGACACCGGCCACGCATCATGCACACCATGCGGACAGCGATGACGATGGGGTGGGGCACTACAAGGGAAACTTTGGGAATATGTTCTTTTTGTGGGACGTGATCTTTGGGACAGGCATCATTACGCGGCAGTATCCGTCGGGATACGGGATCAAACACTATAAACAGGAGGAGTGGTATGCGCAGTTTTTGTGGCCGCTGCTGAAGTCGAAGAAGGAGGGGAGCGAGCTGTCGGCGGGTGGACCGGTGGTAGGGGATGAAGAGCAAAAATGGAGGGAAGCCATATGAAAAAATTATTTATAGTATTATTAGCGGTAGCAGGTTGTCAGGAGAAACCCAGGCAGATTGCCGTGGGGGAGCACCCGCATAAGCAGGCGATAAGCTGTGAATCGAATATCCCGGCGAGGTTTGCATCACATTCACATGCGTCGCATGGGGGCATGATATGGATAGAAGGCGGCAGCTTTCAGATGGGAGCCGACAACGGGCAGGCATCGGAAGACGAATATCCCAAACATCAGGTGACAGTGGGCGGTTTTTGGATGGACAAGACCGAAGTCACGAATGCACAGTTTGCTGCCTTTGTACAGGCGACGGGTTATATCACGACGGCGGAAAAAACCCCCGACTGGGACCAACTAAAAAAACAATTACCTCCTGGTACGCCAAAGCCCGATGAGAGCCTGCTTGTCGCTGCTGCCCTGGTATTTACTCCGCCGGGTCATCCTATTGCCCTCGACGACTATAGCCAGTGGTGGGCCTGGAAGAAGGGCGCCAATTGGCGGCACCCGCAGGGTCCGGGCAGTGATCTGAAAGGGAAACAACAGTATCCGGTGGTGCAGGTATCCTGGTATGACGCCGTGGCCTATTGTAAATGGGCGGGCAAAAGACTTCCTACGGAAGCGGAATGGAAATATGCGGGACGCGGCGGATTAAAAAATAATGTTTATCCCTGGGGCAATGAACCTGTTGGGAACGGCAAAGCCCGGGGCAATTTTTGGGAAGGTCATTTTCCGGACAAGAATACCACCAGCGACAATTTTTATGGCGCCGCGCCGGTGGGGTCTTTTCAACCCAATGGTTATGGATTATCTGACATGGCCGGCAATGTATGGGAATGGTGCGCCGACTACTATAATAACAGGTATTACAGCAGTATCAACCGGCCTGGCGGAGTTCGCAATCCCCCGGGACCCGATAAGGCTTTTGACCCTGATGAACCATATGCAGTAAAGAGAGTAGTCAGAGGCGGATCATTCCTGTGTAACGAATCTTATTGCACGGGTTACAGAGTGTCGAGACGGATGAAGAGTACGGAGGATAGTGGAATGGAACACGTCGGATTCCGGTGTGTGAGCGAGTGATGATCCGGTGTGTGAGCGATGAATTAACATTACTATAGGATATACATACAGGCAAGTAAAAGTCTAAGACTAAATGTAAAACTGACAATAAATACTTTCCCTTAAAGTTTTGTTTTTTTTCGATTTTCTTTCATCAGAGATCTTGATTGGCCAAATTATTGTTCAGAGGATTTTAAATCTCACTCTGTCCAAAAATTTCCACAGAAGTAGTTGGTTGATCGGTTTGAGAAGTGTACAATAGTATCTGCTAAAATCCTGTATTAAGGCTCTGATGAAAAGAATCTGTGTTGTTCTTACCCAATGGGTATGCCTATTAGTTGCCGTTGCCTGTCCCTATATCTCCCGCGCTCAAACTATCAATGTTTATGTGTCGCCCAATGGAGATGCTGCAGGGAGTGGACAATCGAGCTCCTCTCCGGTCAATCTGGATCGCGCGAAGACCATCGTCCGAAGCTATCCTCAAGGGCCCTGCATCATCTGGCTCGCTAATGGAACTTACAGGCAAGTAAGCCTCGATGCTACCGATACCCGCCCTGCCTCCGCCCCCGTCACCTATCAGGCTGTTAACCCGCACGGAGCAATTTTTCAACCTGAAACAGTATTGGATATCCGCCAATTCTCCCCTATCCCGGATGACATCAAAGCTCGTATCATCGACCCCACGGCAAAAGGAAAAGTTAAACAATTTAGCCTGGCCTCGATGCAGTTGTCCGACACCGCAGAATGGCCCCTGACTTTTCCCGTTGCTGGTTTGAAGACCCCGAAATTTTATAAAGACGGAAAGCCCTTGCCGATGTCCCGTTATCCGGATGACACTACCATGACGATGGGAGCCGTGATAAAACCAGGAACTTATAAGGTCAAGCCGGGCGGAAGTTTTAAATACCTGGATAAGAGAATAGTACAATGGCGCCAGGCCATTAATGACGGCGGGTTATATCTCTGCGGTAACTGGCAGTTCACCTGGCAAATGGATGTAGTAAAGACCTTGTCGGTAGATGTAAAGGATGATATCATTACCCAGGCCATCGGCCTGCAGTATGGGCTGGGGACGCAGGACCCCAAACGGTTAAAAAAAGGTACCGAACCTTATTATGCCATGAACCTGGTTGAGGAGATCAAGGCTGAAGGGCAGTGGAGTATTAACTTCAAAACAAAAATGCTGTATATGTGGGTGCCGGCAAGCGGGACAATAACCCTGGACGGTGACTCGAAGGCGCCGGCTATTTCGCTTGACAGGGTCAGCAATACCCGGTTCATTGGGCTCGACATCCGGGGCGGCTCGGGGGACGGGATAGGATTAAATCAATGCAGCAACGTCCTTATCGCAGGATCGCATATCACGTATTGTTCCGGATACGGAGTACGTATTGTCGATGGCAACAGCTGCACCGTGCAGAGCAATGACATCAATCTTGTTGGAGCAGGTGGGGTTATCATTTCATCCTCTTCCCTGACGAATGATCAGTCCGCGGTGAAGTCATCCGGACATAAGGTGATCAATAACCATATCTATAATTATGCTACGGAAGCAGTTGTATACTCCGCGGCCGTCGATGTCAGCACGGCATGCGGCACTTATGTAGCCTATAACAAAGTACATGACTGCCCGCACGTCGGTATCATGCATGGCGGGAATAACAATATTCTTGAATACAATGAGGTGTATGACGTCGTGAAGAAATACACCGACATGGGGGCATTCTACAAATTTCAAAATACGACCACCGGCTGGAATGCCAGGGGCAACAAGCTAAATCACAATTATATCCATGATGCGCCTTTGGCCAATGGAATTTACGAGGACGATTGCTCTTCAGGCGACAGCAGCAGTTACAACATCATCGCCAATGTGGTCATGGCGACCTACAATCACAACGGTTACTTTAATTCCTTTTCCAATACGATCTATTTTGGGAATACCTATCCCGCCACCAGCATGGTAGAGCCTTCGACCTCGCAGGCATACTCAGCGAAGCACGTCACGCTGAAGCAGTTGTGGAATGGCAGCTCTGCCTATAAAACGGCTTACCCGGAATGTAATGATATGATAGGATCAGGGGGCCGTAATAATAGTTACAAGTCCAAAATATGGCCTTCGATAACCGGAAGTGTTTTTATCACCAATACGGGGAGCCTGTCCAACGTCAGCGAGGCCAAGCTGTTCAATAAAGACGGGACCACGAATGCCGGCTATGCGCAGACAGGCGAGCCTTTTACAAGGGATAATGTGGTATTTAAAAACAATAGAAAGCTGTTGAAGAAATTAAATAAGCCGATTGCTCCTTTTCAGATCGACAGCTTGCGGTCAGCGGGCGTTTTTGCGTTGACTGGCGACAGCAACTGGCATATCAACAGGATCGGGTTGCATACGGATACTTTCAGGACGGATATCTCTTTGACAAAAATTCCGGGGATAGACCCCTTGCTGTCCCTGGCGATCGCGGGTAAGCCCAACTATAAAGCTCCGGATACCATCCGGTTGACGGGCGGGATCAAAAGCCCTAATGCGGGATATATATTTTCTTCCGTGAAATTTATGGACGGAGGGAAGGATGTGACGGCAAGCCTTATTATTTCGAAAACCATCGTTGGGTATGACTCTGTCCGGTATGCCATCGAGTGGAGGAAGCCTGCCGCCGGCGGGCATCAGCTCACCCTTCACGGGTATGACGGGTTGTATTGGCAGTATGTGTCCAATACGGTGGCTTTTACTATTGAAGGGGCGCCCGCGCCGAAGGACTCGGTTGCCACTCCGGCACCCAAGCCGCCGCCGCCCGCCCCGACGCCACATGACTCGGTTGCCACGCCAGCTCCCGCACCGCCCACTCTCCCGCCTACGCCCCGGGACTCGGTTGCCACTCCGACTCCCGCTCCTGCCGACTCAATTTCGACCACGCCTCCGGTGACTGCGCCTCCTGTTACACCTCCGGTGACGACACCTCCTGCAACCACACCTCCTGCGCCTGCGCCCCCTGCGCCCGCCGACTCGGCCGCCGCCCCGATTTCGCCGCCTTCAAAATTCGGATCATCCGACCTTGCCGCCATAGACATGAAGAACCGGAAGATGGTGCTTTACCCCAACCCGGCCAGTAGCGTGCTCAACGTCAGCTACTGGAACACCCAGGCAGCAGGAAATATCAAGGCCATGATCTATGACAATTCGGGAAGACAGATCACCGGGAAAGTAGTGTATATGCAAACGGGTGTTGGTCAGATGAGCTTTACCGTTAGCAGCATGGCCGGCGGGATATATACATTAATGGTGGAGAACCCGGACCACACCATAACGTCCCAGCGGTTTATCGTGCAGCATTGATGATATAAATGATCCGGGGAAGAACCGGAGATCAATATTATGAATAACCCGACAGGGCGGGTTCAAGATCCGGAGAGCATTTTATGCGTGAACTGGAGGATGATGAACTCCGCGGGCCGGACAGCTGCCAGGCCTATCTGAATGATCAGGCGGCCTTCCAGGATGTCGGATTCGGTCATGGTCTGACCCAGGCCGGTGTGTACATAAAAGGCGTCCGGGGTAGTCACTCCCATGAGGGCCCCGGCTTTCCACTGCTGGGTGAGATAGTTCTCGATCATGGCCTTTATGCGGGTCCAGGTGTTTTCATCGTTGGGCTCGAAGACGAATTGTGCTGTCGCATTCTTTACGGAGGTTTCTACCATGATAAAGAATCGGCTGACGGAAATATAACGCCATTCGTTGTCGTTGCCTGTCAGCGTCCGCGCCCCCCAGATGATGGCCGGGCCTCTGCCGGGGAAGGTGCGAATGACATTAATGGACTTGCCGGTCTGAGGATCGACATTGAGGTTCCTTTGCCCTTCGCTGGTGATGAATATTTCCGGTTTGACCGCGTTCGCGATGTTGACGTTGGCCGGCGCTTTCCATACGCCCCGGCTGCTATCGGTAGCGGCATAAATACCGAGGGCGGCGGAAGATGCAGGCAATAACACATTGAGGTTGGTTATGGCCGTCTGGGCCATGAAGTAGACATTATTAAATGTATTCTTCATGCTGTCCATGGACTTATCGGTAAAGTTATTAGCGGGCGTAGGATCGTTGACTACCGTTACCAATACGTGTTCTTCGTCATAAACGTAAGCCAGATCGGTATAAATACGGGGATAATAGACGGCGCCATATTTTAAATCGGCGGGGTCCGGCGATGAGATATCGGTGCGCAGAGCGGCTATATTGTCGGCGCCTGGTGCGAAGTCCATATATACATCCATGACGGCAAAACGGTCTTTTAACTTCCCGCATTGCTGGATAGCTACATTGTGCAACTTGAAATAATCCTGGGCGGTTGGCAGGCTCAGGGCGTCCGGGAAATTGATAAGCGTGACGTCGAAAAGTTTTTCTATCCCGGCCAGGCCTCTTTCCAGGTCAGCCTCTTCGGGGGCCGGATGATCTTTATGCAGGCCTACGCTAACAATATAACATTGCCTGCCGCCATTCTTATAGAACATCTGCAGAGCATAATACATCATGAAGACGGGCATGTATTTCCCTGCGGGTTTTGTCACCGTGGTTGGCGTGGCCTTGTTCATGTCGATCACTACCTTGATGTCTGTTTCGGGCGGTGTTGGCGTATTGGAACCCGGCAAGCAGAAATACTCCTGGTATTCGAAGATGGAGCTTATCTTTTTTGGCTTGGTGACGGTAGTACCGGGCTCTTTTTCATCCGGGGCCGTTTCCGTATAACCGATAAAGGCAGGCATCGCCGTCTCGACGGAGGCGATGGAGAGCGGGAGCCTGGGGGTCTCATCGATATATGCGCCAGGCGTTGGGGGGTCTGTTAAATTCAAACTCATAGGTTTAATTGTAACGATACAAATCTTAGAAAAACTATTCATATTGTCAATACCATTTCCTGGTAATAGCATTTATCCGCGCTAAGTTGGGTGGTGTCGCAGGCGATGGTGTAATAATTGCTGAAATTTCTTTTCAATAAATCAGCAATTATGAAGTATAAACTACTGGGCAGCACCGGGCTTAGGGTTTCGGAGCTTTGCCTGGGCACTATGACATTCGGCGGAAAGGGCTGGGCTAAGATGATCGGCAGCCTGGATCAGCAGACCGTAGACCAGGTCGTCAAAAAGAGCATTGACGCCGGCATCAATTTTATTGACACGGCAAATGTTTATTCAGAAGGACTGGCCGAAGAGCTGACCGGGCAGGCTATCAAAAACCTGGGGCTTAACCGCGACGACCTGGTCATCGCCACCAAGGTGCGGGGACAGATGGGACAGGGACCGAATGACAGCGGCCTGACGCGAAAGCATATCCTAAGGCAAGTGGAAGCCAGCCTGAAGCGGCTCGCAACGGACTATATCGATCTCTACCAGATACATAGCTTCGATCCGCTGACGCCCTGGCAGGAAACGCTTTGGGTATTGGACGACCTGGTAAAAAGCGGTAAGGTGCGTTATATCGGCGCCAGCAACCTGGCCGCCTGGCAGCTGATGAAAGCGCTGGATTTTGCCAATTATACGCGCGTGGCGGCTTTTGTTTCCCTGCAGGCTTATTATACCATTGCGGGCCGGGACCTGGAACGGGAGGTCATTCCCTTATTGAAGGACCAGCAGTTGGGCCTATTGGTATGGAGTCCGCTGGCAGGGGGATTATTGAGCGGGAAATACAAGCGGGAGGATGTCATGGGCAAAGCAGGCGGCCAGGGCAGCTCCGGACAGGGTGGCCCGGGACAGGGCAGCTCCGGCACAGCAGGCCGTCGTACGGGATTTGATTTTCCGCCGGTGGATAAGGGAAGGGCGTTTGATATACTCGATGTGCTGCGTCCCATGGCGCAGTCTAAGGGCGTTTCGGTTGCGCAGCTGGCCCTGGCCTGGCTGTTGCGCCAGCCTGCAGTGACTTCGGTTATTATCGGCGCTAACAAGATGGAGCAGCTGGAGGATAACCTGGCATCCATCAATGTGGTATTCAGTACGGAGGACTTGCAGCGGCTGGATGAGGTGAGCAAGCTGCCGCCGGAATATCCGGGCTGGATGCTGGACTGGACCGGGCAGGACCGGCAGGCGTAAGCGGGACTTCGGCCCGGCCATGCCCGCGCAGGGCTTCGGCCCTCGCGGCTCCGGCTCGCGGCAACCACCTATGCAGCCTATCTCCATCCTCCGCCCAGGCTGGCATAAAGCGTGATAACGGCCTGGAATTGCTGCAGGTGGTCGTCGATGCTGTTGATCTGTGCGGCTAATAAATTTTGTTCGGAGGTCAGCACGTCCGTATAATTGGTATTGGTATTATACTTCATCAGCTCCTTGGTGAACTCGACCGATTTTTCCAGGAAGTGAAGCTGCTGCGCCCGGATGACTATTTTTTCGGTTGCCGCCTGGTAATCGTATAAGGCATTGGAAACCTCCTGGCCGGCGGTGAGCAATGTCTTCTGGAAGGTGAGCAGGAATTCCTGTTGCTGCGCCTTAGCCACTTCCAGTCTTTGCCGGTTGAGGCCGTTATTGAAGATGGGCTGTGTCAGTCCCCCCACGATATTCCCAAAAAAGGCGGAGGCATCAAAAAAATGGGAGAGGCTGCCCGACGACAGTCCCCCTTGTCCCGTAATGGTGAGGGCAGGATAGAAATAGGTCCGGGCCACATTGGTCAGTTCGGCATAATAGCGCAATTGATATTCGGCTTCCCGGACGTCCGGCCGGTTGGCCAGGAGCTGAAGGGGCAGGCCCGTCCGCAGGTCGACGGGTATGGGCACGTCCTGCAGGCTGTCGCGCCGGATGGCGCCGGAGTTGCGACCCAGTAAAAAACAAAGGGCATTTTCCGTGTTCCGGATGCTTTGGCGGATATTGGGTAACGTTACCTCCGCGGAATAAAGATTCGCCTGGCTTTGCATCACAGCTGCGCCGGTAAGCACGTCGGACTCTTTCAAAGCCTTTGTCGTCTCCACGTCTTCCTTACGGTTGTCCACGGTGGCGAGAGTCACTTTCAGCTGCTGGTCGAGGGCTAACAGGGAATAATAATCCGAAGCAATACTGGCCACCAGTTGGGTCTGGACATTCCGCTTATAGGCGTCGCTTTGCAGGAGTGCGGCCAGCGCGGCCCTTTTGGCGCTGCGCAGCTTGCCCCAGAGGTCGACCTGCCAGGAAGAGCTGAGGTAAGCTTCATAGTTCTGCGTAGAGGGGGAACCCCCTGTCTTCTGCAAGCTGGCGCCGGCATTGGCGGCGAGGCTGGGGAAAAAAGCGGCCTTGCTTTGTCTGAAGCCGGCTTCGGCCTGCCGCATGCGGGCAACGGCGATCCTCAGGTCAAGGTTATTATCGATCCCCTCTTGTATCAGCGATTGCAGGATGGTGTCAGGGAATAACTGCCGCCAGGGGAGGGTAGCGATGGAGGCTGTGTCGGTAACGGTGGTGTCACGATAGAGGCTATCGCTGGCAGGAGAAGTAACACGCCGGTAAGGAGTGGTGATCTTGCAGCCCTGGAGGGCTACAATAAGCAACAACAGTGCGGGGAGCCCTTTACTCATTCTCATACGATTTATTTTTCCGTACTTTTTCCTGCAAGCCCTGAAAGATGATAAATAGAGTAGGTATCACGAACACTCCAAGACAGGTTCCAAACAACATACCCCCGATGGCTCCTGTGCCGATGGACCGGTCGCCGTTGGCGCCTACGCCGCTGGTAAAGATCAGCGGCAGCAGCCCGAAGACAAAGGCAAAAGAAGTCATCAGGATAGGGCGCAAACGCGCCTTACCGCCTTCGATGGCGGATTCCAGCAAACTCATACCTTTTGCTCTTCGCTCGACGGCAAACTCGACGATGAGGATGGCATTCTTTGACAGGAGCCCGATGAGCATGATCATGGAGATCTGCATATAGATGTTGTTGTCCTCGTTGAAGAGTTTTGCAAAGACAAAAATTCCCGACAGCCCTACCGGCAGCGATAACAGGACGGCAAAAGGAAGCAGGTAACTCTCGTATTGTGCGCTCAGCAGGAGATAAACAAAGGACAGGCAAAGCAGGAAAATATAAATCGTCTGCGATCCGGCTGACTGTTCTTCGCGGCTGATACCGGAATATTCAAAGCCGTATCCGGCGGGTAATTTCTCCGCGGCTGTCTCCTGTATGGCCTGCAGGGCCTGGCCGGTGCTATATCCGTTGTTGGGTGAGCCGCTCACGGGCATGGCCGTAAACATATTAAATCTCGATACCGTTTCCGGTCCGAAAACGCGTTTTAGAGTAATGTACTCTGTAATGGGCGCCATCGAGCTGTCGGGAGCCCGGACATAGATCTTGCTCAAACCCGACACCGCGGCCCGGTAATCGGTATCCGCCTGTATGATGACCTGGTACTGCTGGCCGAATTCGGTGAAGTTGGAGGTATAGCTGCTGCCATAGAATACCTGCATCGCATTCAGGATGGAAGTGACGGACACGCCCGCATCCTTACATTTAGGGACATTGATATCCATTTCATACTGTGGAAAATTCGGGTTGAAGGAAGTGGTGGCGTATTGGATCTCCGGCCTTTTATTCAAAACATCGAGAAACCCCTGCGCTACCTGGTAGAACTGGTCCATCGTATGGCCGCCTTTGTCCTGCAGCTGGACGCTGAATCCGCCGCTGGTGCCAAAGCCGGTGACGGTAGGCTGGGACATGAATACGATCCTGGCGCCCCGGATACCGGCCGTCTTTTTTGTAAGTGCGGTGATGGCGTCTTTATTCGTGAAAGACGGGCGCTGGTCCCAGGGCTTCAGCCGGACGGTGACCATCCCATAGGCGCTGCCGTTGCCGCCGATATAGTTCTGTCCCGTTGTAATCATGGTATGCCCTACCTCCGGAACGGTGTGGCAGATGCTGTCCACCTGTGTGGCGACGGCCAATACCCTTTCCATCGTCGAGGCAGGCGGAAGACTGATGTTGACAAATACGGTGCCCATATCTTCTTCCGGCACAAAGCTGGAAGGGGTCGATTTCATCAGCATATAGAACAACACACCGAAGCCCGCGATGATTGCAATGACGACCCATTTGCGGGCGGATAAAAAGGTGACGGCACGCGAATAACGGGCTACCATGCCGTTGTAACCTTTATTAAAACTCACACCGAAACGTTGCAGCAGGGTTTGCTTTTTGGGTTCATCCCCATGATCCGGCGGTTTCAGGAACATGGCTGCGAGAGCGGGACAGAGGGTCAGCGCATTGATGGCCGATATACAGATAGCTATGGCCAGGGTGATGCCGAACTGACGGTAAAAGACACCCGCTGATCCGGTGACAAAGGAAACGGGGACAAACACCGATGCCATCACCAGCGTAATAGACACGATGGCCCCTGAGATCTCGCTCATGGCGTCGACGGCGGCCTTGGTCGGGGAGGTATAACCGCTCTCCAGCTTCGCATGCACGGCCTCGACGACGACGACGGCGTCATCTACCACGATGCCTATTGCCAGCACGAGGGCAAAAAGGGTCAACAGGTTGATGCTGAATCCCAACAGGTAGAGAAAGAAAAAAGTTCCGGTGATCGCCACGGGTACGGAAACGCCATGGATGATGGTCGAGCGGAAATCCTGGAGGAAGATGAAAATCACTAAAAACACGAGCGCAAAACACTCGAATAAGGTATGCAGCACCTTACTGATCGACGCGTCGAGAAAATCGTTGATATTGACGAGATAGAGATATTTAACGCCCGTGGGCAGCGAAGGCGCCGCCTGCTCGATCACTTTCTGGCATTCCAGGATCACCTGTTTGGCATTGCTGCCGGGGGTCTGGTTAATGGAGATGCCGACGGATTGTTTGCCGTCCGTTGCATTGGTGCCGGTATAACTTTGAGCACCCAGCTCGATGCGGGCAATATTTTTTAGCTGAAGGTATTGGCCTTTGCCAAGGGATTTGATGATGATGTCCCCGAATTCCTGTGTGCTGACCAACTGACCCTTATAGCGGATGACGTATTGAAAGCTCTGGCCGGAGTTTTCTCCGAACTGGCCGGGCGCCGCGTTGACATTCTGTTCGGCGAGAGCGGCGGTGACATCGGCGGGGGTGATCTTGTATACCGCCATTACATCGGGTTTCAACCAGATGCGCATGGAATAGGTCATTGTCGAGCCAAAAACATTGGCGCTGCCTACGCCATTCACTCGCTGCAGCTGTGGAAGGATATTGATCGCGGCATAGTTCTGCAGGAATGTCTGATCATAGGAAGGATTGTCGCTGTACAGGGAAAGGATCAGCAGGTTGCTGCTTTGCTGTTTGCGGACGCGGACGCCGTTTTGTGTAACGGACAGAGGCAATAAGCTGGTCGCCGCCGACACCCGGTTCTGCACGTCCACCGCTGCGATGTCGGGATTGGTGCCTACGGCAAAATAGACGCTGATATTGGCCTGCCCGGTATTATTGGCCGAAGAAGTCATATAGGTCATTCCCTCCACTCCATTCACCTGTTGCTCCAGCGGTATAATGACGCTTTTTATGACGACATCCGCGTTGGCGCCGCTGTAGGTTGCGGATACCTGGACGGTGGGCGGAGAGATGTCCGGATACTGCGCGACCGGCAGCTTAGCCATTCCGAGCACTCCCAGCAATATGATGATGATCGAGATGACGGTGCTGAGTACGGGTCTATAGATGAATTTTTTTAACATGCCGGATTTTTTAAAAATAAAAGATCTATGAGAGGGCGGATCATCGCATTCCAAAGTTGGCATACAGGCTGTCTGCATTCACCGGTCTGGGAATAACGCGCGTACTATCCTTGATGTTAAAACCGTTCAGCAGGATGCGGTCTCCTTTTTTTAAGCCGCTGCGCACGAGGAGAAACCGGCCGTCGTTGGTGGCTGTAGACTCGATAGCCGTATTCATGACCCGGTTGCTATCGGTCAACAGGTATACAAATTGTTTATTCTGCAGCTCGTAGGTGGCGGTCTGTGGCACCAGCAGGGCGGTGTCGACGGTCCTGGGCATACGTACGATAGCGCTGGCGCCGCTATGGATAATACCCGTAGGGTTGATGAACTGTGCTTTAAAGCTGACCGTACCCGTACCGGTCGTAATAAAGCCGCTGGCTGTCTGCAATTTCCCTTTTTGCGGGTACTGGCTGCCGTCGGCCAATACGAGGGATACAGGCGGGAGGCGGTCCAGTTTATCCTGCAGGGTAGATCCCGGAACCCGGTTGAAAAATTCAAGCAGCTGTTTTTCGGTCAGCGCGAAATAGGCATATACATTGTCGATCCTGGCCAGGCTGGTCAGCGAATTGGAGAGGGTGCCGCTGATGAGATCGCCGATCTTATAAGGGATGGATCCCATAACGCCGGTGATGGGGCTCCGGAGGGTGGTGTAGTCAACATTGGTCTGCGCGTTCCTTAGCGCTGCATTGGCCTGGTCCAGCGCGGCGATCTTCGATTCCAGCGTATACTGGGCGGACTCCAGCTCGTACTTGCTGACGATGTCCTTTTCCACCAGCGGGCGTACCTTCTCGACATCCATTTTCGCGGCATCGACGTCGGCCTGGGCTATCTTTATCGCGGCCCGGGCTGTTATTACGTTTTGTTCGTAGATGGGATTTTTGATCTGGAAAAGCAATTGTCCTTTCCTGACATTGGCGCCTTCGGGGACATATATCTTTTCCAGGTAACCGTCTACCATCGGCCGCAATTGTACGATCTCTATGCCTTCGATGGTCGCGGGATAGTCTCTGAAAATGGTGGCGGACCGGGGGCTGACGGTAAGTACGCTATAAGCCTGCAGGGCGGAGGAGGCTTTCTGTCCCTTGCTGGTAGTATTCTGGCAAGCTGCTAAAACGAATAAGGGTGCCAGTAGGACACCGATACCTGGATTTTTCCATATCATAGGCCTTTCAATTGCTTTAACGGTGAGGGATTCAGGGTTTTAGCAGCGGGTCTTCTTCAAATATATCCATTTTCCCCAAAAAAAGCATAATCAGCGGGCAGGGGAGACAACAATTGGGTAGTTATTCTGTTAAACCGTATTGGAATTGAAGATTGCATAGAAGAACTTACTGACCAACAGAACAAATATGAACACCAAAACTCTCTTGTTTACTCTTATCCTTTCGGGGCTTTTCCCGCTAGCCGGACGCACCCAGGACGACTGGAAGTTAAAGTCCGATAAAGATAGCATTGCCATTTTCACGCGGACCTTTCCGGATTCTAAATTCAAAGCTATAAGGGTTGTGGTTGAGCTGGACGCCACTCTTTCCCAGCTGGTTGCCGTCATCCTGGACGTCAACACTGGCGCCGAATGGGTGTACAGCACAAAATCCTCCATATTACTGAAACAGGTGTCGCCTTCGGAGCTGTATTATTATTCCGAAGTAAGTGTTCCCTGGCCGGTGGCCAACCGGGACTTTATTGCGCAGCTAAAGGCGGTACAGGACTCCCACAGCCGGGTCGTTACGATATACGGGCCTACTTTCCCGGATTACCTGCCGGTGAAAAAAGATATTGTAAGGGTGCGCCGGTCGGAGGGGAAGTGGATCATCAGCCCGGTGGGTGACCGGCGGATCAAGGTAGAATATACGCTGCGGGTGGACCCGGGTGGTGAACTGCCGGCCTGGCTGGTGAATATGTTTGCCACAAAGGGACCGTATGAATCGTTTAAAAAGCTGAAGGAGCAATTGCAGAAGCCGGTGTATGCGAATGTGCATTTGCCGTTTATTACGGATTAATTTTTCCCCAGGTGTAATAAAATATTGCGGTGCATCTCGTCGGGCCGGAAAGGCTTGTGCAGGTAGCCGTTGAAGCCGTGTTTCTGCAGGTCATCATTCATATTCTCGTAGACCGCTGCAGTGAAGGCGATGGCGGGGATGTCCTTGTTGATCGTCCTTATCTGGGTGAGAAGCTCTTTACCATCCATCAGCGGCATTTCCAGATCGACCAGTAACAGATCGAAGGACTGTTGCTGGAATAATTCCCAGGCGACCAACCCGTTTTCCGCCGTATTGATGCTGGCTCCCCAGCTGTGGAGGAAACGACGGGCAATCTTCATATTAACTGTATTGTCTTCGACAAGCAGGATCTTTATTCCATCGAGCTGTTTTAACCCGCGGAGTTTTTCTTTCGGGACGATGATCGGCCGCTGGGCAAAAGATAAGGTCAGGGTAAAATAGAAGGTGCTTCCTTTTCCCGGTTCGCTGCTTACCTGCAGCTGGCCGCCCATTTTCCGGACCAATTCCTTACATATGCTGAGGCCGAGCCCCGAGCCGCCATATTTGCGGGTAGTCTCGGCATCGGCCTGGGTAAAACTATCAAAGATAAGAAACATCTTCTCCGGTGGGATACCAATGCCGGTATCGGCTACGGCAAAATATATTTCGGCGCCGGAATCGGTCAGGTGGTTGACATGCGCTTTCAGGATCACCGATCCTGTTTCGGTGAACTTGACGGCATTGGACAGGAGATTGAGGATAACCTGCTTTAACCGCATTTCATCGCCGACCACTTTTTTATTCGGGGGAAGGGTAGTCGTTTCCAGGAAGAGGTGAATATTCTTTTGTTGTATCGTGGTCGTAACAGTATCGGCCGCCTGCTGAAGCGTTTGGGCCAGGTCAAATGACTCCTTTATAAATTCCAGCTTGCCCTCATCCAGCTTATTGAAATCAAGTACCTCATTCACCAGGTGGAGCATATGCTCCGAGGAATCCTTCAGGATCTTAAAATGCTCGCTTTCCTGTAATAACTCGTGGTCCTGCACCAGCAAATGGGTGGTGCCGATGATTGCATTCAGCGGCGTCCGCAGCTCGTGGCTCATATTGCTCATGAACCGGGTTTTTGCCGCTGCTGCTTTTTCCGCCCGTTCTTTGGCTTGCAGGATATCTAATTCAGCTTGTTCCAAAGAGGCGATGTGTTTCCTGTTCTTCTTCTCCTTGGCATCCAATAATCGTAAGACTACATAGAAAAAAACAATGACCAACAGGAAATTGATGATGATATTGAGCTTTCGGTGGTTGTAACAAGCGATTTCCGATACCTGTTCGAAGCGGGAATGGTGTGGCAGGAACAACACGATCACCAGCAGGTTCAGCGCCGTGGCGATGACAAAGGTAGTCACGACAAAATCATTCTTTCGCACCCGCAGGAAGAAGATCATGGCCATGACGAAGGGAAATAAATATAGGAAGGACCCCTGGTCGTTGCCTTGTACATAACACAGGGAGAATGCGTGCAGGTTGACAAAAAAGATGCTCAGCAGGGTAGGGATTGCCGAAAGCCCTCTCAGGTTGAACAGGATGAAAACGAATAACACGGCGATACCCCATATTTCAATGGTGGCGCTTTTTGTCATCCCGTCGGCGATGTAATAAACAAAATTGATCAGGTTACAGCACATGGCCAGCACAATAAAAGTATTGAGCTGCCAAAACCTGGCTTTGCGATTTTTAGAAAGGTCTAGTGTTTTCAGGTTTTCCAATAAGTTAAAGCATTGGATTGCCTCTAAAAATATACTAAAAATTTAGCATGTGCAACATTTATTAAATTGTGTGGCTGATGGAAAATTTTGGATGTCTTATCTTTATCGAAAACATAACAAATTGCTAATTAAGGATATTGAAAGAAGTTTGGGAGTACTGGCGGGGATAGTCATCGGTAGTGCGCAGCTTATTTATCTGGTGAATACGCTTCGGGGAAAAGTCAAACCAAGTGTATTATCGTGGCTGGGGTGGGCCTTCCTGATGGGAACGAGCCTTGTGTCGCAGATAATCGGTAAAGGCTGGCAGTGGAGCCTGACCGGTATATTGTGTTCGACGGCCGGCAGCCTGGCCATATCCGCGGCGGCCTTGCTGAGCAGGAATTTTTCGCTGGCCGCACGGGATTGGAAATTTTTACTGCTTGGCCTGAGCTGTATGGGCTTGTATTATTGGTCCAGCAATCCCTGGGTCACGACCATATTTGCGATACTGGCGGATGGTTTGTTAGCCATTCCAACGATAGAGAAGGCCTGGCGGGAGCCGGCTACAGAAAAATCTATCGCCTGGATATTGGGGGCAGTGTCCTCGATTTTGGCCCTGGTCATTTGTGTTGGTCACGATGTCCTGTATGTTTTATTCCCACTCTACCTGTTGTTGTTTAATGGGCTGATGGCGTGGCTGACCTGGCGTTAAGGCTTAGGGCGGCGCGGAATGCTCAGCCGATGACGTTTTGCAGCCTGGCCAGCATCGCCGTGATCTTGGTTTTCGGGTCGCCCTGGCCCAGCGTTTCGATGGGGAGATAGCCCCGGTAGGGGGAAGCCTTGATCATTTCCACTATCTTTTCCAGATCGGTCTCTACTTCGGCGCCATTTATAAACATCTTTTCTTTGATCTGCCAGTTGACGGCGTATTTCATCGAAACGGCAATCTCTTCGTAGGCATTGAGGACCCGGTAGCTACCGATGTCCAGGATCAAGCCGAACCATTCCGAATTGATCTGATCGATGATCTGTGTGACCTGGTGGGCGGTTTGTATAAAGTCGTTGTGGTTCTGTATTCCGATGACGACGCCGTGTTGTTTGCCGTAGTCGACACATTGTTGAATATCCTTCAGCATCCATTCGGTGACGGCTGCCTGGCTCACCCCTTCATTCTTTTGATTGCCGGCGAATATCCGGAGGACCGGCGCGCCGAGTTTGGCTGCCACTTCTATCCAGTTTTTTACGAGGGCTACTTCCCCGGCGCGGCGGGCCGGGTCGGCGATGGTGAAATCGTTTCTGACGCCGGTGCCGCTGATGCCGATGCCCAGGCGGAAGGCTTTTCTTTTTACCTCGTACAAGTAATCATCGGCCGGCACATTGGGGTAGCCGGTGAAATAATAACCGGTGATGTCTACGCCTTCGAAGCCGGCGGCGGCGCAGAAATCCAGCAGGTCGCTGATGGTCATTTTTCCCGCGAGCAGCGGGTCGTTGAAGGAAAAGGCGTTGAGGCTGGTTTTGAGTTTTTTTGTGCTCGCGGGCGTGGCGGCTGGGCGCGGGGCTGCGGGGGCAGGTGCGGCGCCTGGGCTTGGCGAGGATGCGCCGAGGCCGGCTGAGGCGATGGCGGGGATACCGAGCAGGGAGGTCAGAAAGTTTTTGCGGTGCATATGGCAGGTTTTGGATTTAAATTTAGGAAAACACAGGAATTTCTCGTAACTTGCAACTGAAATATAGTTGCATATGCAGTGTATCGCTTCTATGTTATCTGAAAAAAAGTAATAATTAATAAAACATGAATGTATGATCCAAACGACAAATTTTTTAAAATTAATTGTATTTGACCATGTCAAAGAACGAAAAGTTAGTTCAGCGTTTATTATCCCTACCCAAAGACTTTACCTGGGAGGAATTGACTAAGATATTGACTCTATTTGGTTATGCCGAGATAAAAAAGGGTTAAACAGGTGGCTCAAGAAGGAAATTTGCAGATGAAAAAAAACATATTATCAACCTGCACAAACCACACCCCGGCAACATTGTAAAAGAATATGCGCTCAAACAAGTGATTGAGCAATTAAAAGAAAAAGGACATATACAGGATGAATGACATCTTACAATACAAGGGTTACTACGCGTCCGTTCATTTTAGCGCTGACGACGATGTTTTTTATGGTAAACTCCTTGGCATTGATGATCTGGTGAACTTCGAAGGTGCCTCCGTAAAAGAGCTGAAGAAAGCCTTTCACGAAGCCGTCGACGATTATTTGGAAACATGTAAAGAACTCGGTAAAGAACCCAATAAAACATATAAGGGCAGCTTTAACGTCCGCATCTCCACCGATCTGCATAAGGCCGCGGCAGTTTTTGCGTCCATTCATGATATCTCTCTAAACGATTTTGTTAAGACGGCTATTGATTATGCCCTCCAGCATAAAGAAGAGGTGAACAAAAGGATCAGAGCCCATTAACTTTTTGATAGCTAGAGAAATAATTTTATAATAATCTAGTTACCAGTATTTTAAAAACGTCGCAAAATACTTTCCGTATTTTGATGAATCTTTTTTTATATATACAGGAGAAAAAATTTGCTGAATATTCCTATCAACTTCAACGCCTGGATAAAAAAGATCTTGAAATAATAATTACCAATAAAGATTATAAGATAGAAACTCTAAAAGACAGGCCGACAAAAAAATTTAGTTGGACCTAAGGCCAATTGCAAATGATTTGAACAAAAAACCGGGGATAATCGCCCCCGAAGATTTAGGAACGATCTTTGATTAGTAAATCTTGCAGGAATAAATTTATGTTTATATATTGCGGCATCCGAATCATCGTATGAAAAGACTCCTTCTTAGTACATTATTTTTACCCTTCGTCGGCGGGTCCGGCTTCACCAGGGTCGATCCTTCTACAATAAGTTTGGCGGAAGTGCGTTCGGGCCAGTGGCCGATCAGCCTGGAAAAGTGGACCGGGCACCGGGATACCTCCTACGTGTTATTGTTCCGCGATCAGCAGGTCATGAACGCGGAAGTAATGGATACATTAGCTTTTGCAAACCTCCGGCAGCTGCAGTACATGGACCAGGCGCTGACCGGTCTCAAAAAAGCTGGTAACGGGGAAATCGCTACATTCAAAGAGTACTCGATCAAACGGACCGACAAGAAATTTGATGGCACTTCCTATTTATTACGATTCCAGGAAGGGGCCACCGAATTCCGGCAGCCGGAGGCTGACATTCTGAGCGCCACGATCAGAAAGCAATAGTTATCCACAGACAAAATAAGTTTTACCGTCATTCGTTAATCCAGATCAAGAAATAGTACTGTTATGAAAAAGCTCGTTTTATTAGCTGTATTGTTACCGTTCCTTACAAAATCAAAAGCGCAATTTACGCTTACCAACTCATCTACTACCAGTATTTGTGAATTGCGTGCCAGCAGCGCTACCTGGCCTTTGGATCTGCAAAGGGTCATCAAACAAAGAGATACCTTCTATGTGCTTTCTTTCCGGGATCAGCAATATGCGAATGTCGTAAGCATGTCCACGTTGAAGTTCAAGGATAAAGGACAGTTGAAATATTTTCAGCAGGCTTTGTCATCCCTGGCGCAATTAGAATCGGGTACGATCGCAAACTTTAAAGACTATACCATCAAGCGGGCCGATGTGAAAAAAGATATAATACAGGTTGCAAAGAAAGACGCTGCAAAAAAAGAAGAGATCTGGTATTTGCTTACCTGTGAGGATGGTACGGTTACAAATTTTCAACAATCCGAAGCGAATAAAATGATTGCGGCAATCCAGCCGTTATAGAGCACTGGGACCGTACCGTTGATACAGGTGCGGACCGGGCTCGCCAAATTGATTGCGGGTTCATCCGAAATTTTTACGGATGGCCCGCATTTCTTTTTTCGTTAATTTGTAGGGCCTTATATTTTTACTATGAAAAAGTATTGCTTTGCCGCCCTGAGCTGCCTCCTGATAGTTGCTGCGATCGCCGTTAGCGGTACAACCCTGCCGCCCGCAAGTTTGCCGCCCGCCTCCGCCGCCCTATCCCCCGCCTCCAAACCGCCCGCTCCGGCCACCCACCACTACCTTTATGTTGCTGCGCCCGGCGTGCGTAATTACCTGCAATATGGCGGACACGGCTTGTTGGTTTTCGACATGGACAACCACTTTAAATTTGTAAAACGCATCGCCACCGGCGGGCTCGACGATAAGGGCCAGCCTTCGAATGTAAAAGGCATCGCGGTAAGCCTCTATACCCACTGCATTTATATCAGCACCCTCCAGTCGCTGCTTTGCCTCGATCTGCAAACAGAAAGGTTGAGCTGGGAGAAAAAATATGAAGGCGGCTGCGACCGGATGTCGGTTAGCCCTGACGGGAAAATAATTTATCTGCCCTCTTTGGAAGGTGACGATTGGAAGGTAATAGACGCCAGGACGGGTGATGTGTTACACAAGGTCGTCACGCACTCGGGTTCGCACAATACTATTTACGGACCCGACGGGAAGAAAGTCTATCTCGAAGGATTACGCTCCAATTATCTGACGGTAGTGAACACGGCAGATTATAGCGTATCCCGGGCCGGCCCCTTTTTCAATCATATCCGGCCCTTCACCATCGACGCCCGGCAACAGCGCTGTTATGTCAACTGTGACAGCCTGCTTGGATTTGAAGTAGGCGACCTGCATACGGGGAAAATGATAATACACGTCGATGTAAAAGGATTTCAGGCCGGTCCGGTGAAAAGGCATGGTTGTCCCAGCCACGGCATCGCAATGACACCGGATGAGCGAGAGGTCTGGCTGGCCGATGGCTTTAATGAGGCCATACACGTATTTGAGATGGGAAAAACGAGCGGCCCGGCTTCGAACGGAGCGGACATCCGGCAGACCGGGACCATCAAGCTGAGCGATCAGCCGGGATGGATAACATTTAGCGTCGACGGAAAATATGCCCTGCCTTCGACGGGGGACATCATCGATGCAAAAACGAAAAAGGTCGTCGCGACACTACAGGATGAGACGGGTACGCACGTGCAGAGCGAGAAGATGGTGGAAGTATTGTTCGACGGACAACGGCCTGTGCGGGCGGGCGACCAGTTTGGGATTGGCCGAAAATAAGCAGCATTTTTTTTGTAGCTGAATCCCGTTTTTTGCCGTAAATTCCGGGCTTCAATAATTTTTAGACCCAACCAACGCTTTATATCTACTATCATGAGCAAACATTTTCTCGCTCCCATTACACTGCTGCTGGCTTTGACCACGCAGGCCCAACAGCCCGTTGTTTTAACCGCAAAAGATTATGAACACGCCGAGAGTATGTTAGGTTACAGCGCCGAACCCTTTGTCGACCGGGCTGCTGTCCGCCCTAACTGGCTGCCGGAAGATAAATTTTGGTACAAAGCGCTGACCGCACAGGGGAGTGAGTATGTTTTGGTTGATCCGGCGAAGGGAACGAGGACTGTCGCTGCCGACCTCCAAAAGCTGGGAGTGGCGGCGCCGGCGCCTGATGATCGTGGCATGAGGGATGACGGCCGGGCCCGCGGGTCACGGACGAGCGAAGTGTTGTCGCCGGATGGAAAGAAAGCGGCTTTTATCAAAGACTATAATTTGTGGGTGAGAAATGTGGCTACAGGCGCAGAGACCCGGCTGACGACCGATGGCATTAAAGATTTCGGGTATGCTACGGACAATGCGGGCTGGAAGAGCAGCGCTAAGCCAATACTTGCCTGGTCGGCAGATTCCAGAAAGATCGTCACCAATCAGCAGGATGAGCGGAATGTAAGCGATATGTACCTGGTGACGACCAATGTGGGGAAGCCGGTATTGAAAGCATGGAAATACCCTTTGCCGGGCGATAAAGAAATTGCTATGATCCATCGGGTCATCATCAATGTGGATACACCCAAGGTTATATTTTTAAAAATTCCGGCCGATCCACATAGGGCTACTCTCAGCGACGACATTTCCAGCAGTGGGACGCTGGATGACGTGGAGTTTAACGAAGAGACCTCCCAACTGGCTTTTGTGTCCACGAGCCGTGATCACAAAGACGAGAAATTCCGGATTGCCGACGCCGGCACCGGAGAGGTCCGGGAAGTTTTTGAGGAGACAGTCCCCACGCAATACGAGTCGGGACGCAACGCCATCGACTGGCGTTGGCTCAGCCACTCAAACGAGATCATTTGGTATTCCGAGCGTGACAACTGGGGCCACCTCTATTTATACGATGCGAAGACGGGCCAGCTGAAGAACCAGATCACCAGGGGGGAATGGGTAGTGTCAAAGATCGTCAAGGTCGATGAAAAGAAGCGGCTGATCTATTTTCTGGCGGTCGGTCGCGAAGGCGGGAATCCATACTTCAATCATCTTTATAAGGTTGGGTTCGACGGTCGACACCTGGCGGTCCTGAGCCCGGAAGAAGGCAACCATACTATCGTATTGTCGCCGGCGGGTAATTATTTCGTCGACAGTTATTCTCAGCCGGATGTGGCTCCGGTCACCGTCCTGCGCAACCTGGACGGAAAGGTCCTGCTTACGCTGGAGAAAGCAGAGATCTCGCGGCTGTTGGCGAACGGCTGGAAGGCGCCAAGACCCATCACGGTGAAGGCGGCCGACGGCAAGACGGATCTATATGGATTATTATTTACTCCTTCGCACCTGGACTCTACCCGGAAATATCCGATAGTAGATTATATCTATCCCGGTCCGCAGGGTGGCAGCGTGGGCAACTGGTCCTTCACCGTCTCGCGCGTAGACAACCAGGCCCTGGCCGAACTTGGTTTTGTCGTGGTAGAGATCGAAGGGACGAGCAACCCTTACCGTTCGAAAAGTTTTCACGACATGAGTTATGGGGACATGTCCACCAATACCCTTGCGGACCAGGTTGCCGGCATTAAAGAATTAGCGGGACGTTACTCCTATATAGACATCAACCGGGTAGGCATCTGGGGCCATTCGGGTGGCGGCTTTGCGACAGCCGGGGCGATGTTCCGTTACCCTGACTTCTTTAAAGTAGGTATTTCCGAATCCGGCAACCACGACAACCGCAACTACGAAGACGACTGGGGCGAGCGTTATGATGGACTGCTGACGATTGGCGCAGATGGCAAGTCCAATTATGAGAATCAGGCTAACCAGGACTATGCAAAGAACCTCAAGGGTAAGCTGATGCTGGCGCATGGGCTGATGGATGACAATGTACCGCCATATAATACCCTGCTCGTTATAGAAGCCTTGACCAGGGCCAATAAGAACTATGACCTGGTGGTATTTCCGAATAGCCCGCATGGATATGGCGTATATAGCCCATATATGATGCGGCGGCGCTGGGATTATTTTGTCCGGAACCTGGCAGGGATGGAGCCGCCGGCCGAGTACGAGCTGAAGACGAAGACCGACCCGCGGAACGGCAGGTAGCACAAAACCTTAGTTTATGTCTTATAGTGAAAAATTAGCCGGCCGCATACGCGAGGCGCTGGTGGAAGTGCCGAAAGTAAAAGAGAAAGTGATGTTCAGCGGCGTGACCTTTATGGTCGACGACAAGATGTGTATCAGTGTGGGACCGGATAGGATCATGTGCCGTATCGACCCGGAATCGCACGACCAGCTTTTGGAGGAGAAACCATGTCGCCCGATGATCATGAAGGGAAGGGAGTATAAAGGATACATACTGGTAAATGAGGAGGACGTACAGCGTAAGAAGGAATTGGATTATTGGATAGGCCTTTGCCTGGATTTTAATGCGCGCGCAAAGTCGTCGAAGAAGAAGGCTGCCCCGGCAAAGAAGAAAGAGGCTGTGGTTAAAAAGACTGTCCCTGTTAAAAAGAAGACAGTTGCAAAGAAGCGATAAGTCTATTGATAATTAATATTTTATGCAAGGAGTGCCGCCTGTTGAAAAATCTTGTAAAGCCCCTTTTTTCAAGTAAATTTGTATAAAATAGTTATTATGGGTAAAGCCCTTGTACAAGAAATGCAGAGCTATTTTACTCAGTTGGATGAAGCAGAGCAAAAATCAGTCATTCTCATGCTAAAGACCTTTCTCAAGGGAAGAACAAAACAAGAGATTGGCCCAATAGATATTGAGCAGTACAATAAAGAGATTGATGAAGCAATTGCTCGAGTAGAAGCAGGCGAATATTATACCCAGGCTGAAGTAGAAAAGATGGCTAAAGAATGGTAAAGAGTAAGCGAAAGATCGGCTGGGATAAAGAGGCTTTAGACCATTTCAAAGAAAGCATACTATATATTAAGAAACTTTCCCCTAAAAATTCCGAGAAAGTAAAAAAGGATATTCTCAAAAAAATTAATAAGCTGGTTGATAAACCAGAAATTTATCCTCCCGACAAATATAAATCCGACAATAACGGCAATTATTACAGAGCATTCGAATTACATCGCTTTCGAATTAGCTACTTGGTAAAAGATGAAATGATAATCATAGCCCGATTCCAGCATACCAGCCAGGAGCCGTTTAATTATTGAAAAATACAGGCGACGATGGTCGAAAAGTTGTCAATTGCTCGTATAAGTATAAATCCAGAACTATTGCCCTTGTCGCACGCCGCGGAAATCTTTACCTTGATGTAAATTCCTATCATGGAAGATTTAAGCCAAACCTATCACGCCATAAAAGAACTATTACATCCAAAAGCACTGAAGGAAAAAGACCTGATGTCCCATGACAATCCCATCAGTGTAAAGGCGGAAAAATCATACCCCCTAAACCTGGACGACGTTACTTTTTCCTTTGGCGCCGGAGCGGCCATGGAAGTAACCTTGTTCAATGATGAAGATGATAAGGATGACAACATGTTCATCGCGACCAAAAATTCCCCCATCGTGTTGAATACGGCTACCGACGCCTACCTGAAATACACTAGTAAGGTGTCGGCAAAAGCCAATCAGCAGGTGACCCTGGCCGATATAGGATTCAACCTGGACCTGTCGGCTTCCGGCAATGCCAAAGCAATTTATTACAAACGACACCCGAACACCCAGCTGGTGCGGGATGCTTTTGCGGCCGACCTTAAACAATTCAGGACCATTTTCAAGTTTGAGGATGTAACCAGCCTGGAGGAAAACGATGGGCTTGGATTCCTGGTGAACGGCACCCTCACCTGTGACCTGAAAGTCAGCTGGTCCAATATTCTTTCTACCGGTATCACCGCGGTAAGCAACCTGCTGCCTTTACCTGTGACCCTGGATATCAGCCTTGTGCCTTCTCTGACGGCGGAATTCAATGTGTCGGTGACGGATGATTTTGCCTATCTCCTGAAAAAGCAGGCGGGCGATGAATACCTCGTCTCCATTACGAAGAAAAAGTCGACTTCGGCAACAGCCACGGTAACCGCATCCGTCGGCGTCGAATTCGCCGATCCGACCGGGTTTGGCCAGCAGGTAGCCGCTATTTGCGATAAGGTCTTTCAGTCCGTCCTGGGTTATACCATCACCGAGATCAATGCGGCTGTTGAAAACTTCAAACAGGGCAAGCCATCGCCTGTCGTAGACAAGCTTTTCACCCTTTTCCAACTGGATAAGCTGCCTCAGCCCATCGATCTGCTCGCCCCAAAGCTCAAACAGCTGGAGCAGGACATTATCAACACCATTACCAGGCTGGCGACACAAAGCGTATCTTTTTCTTTCACCTGGCAGTATAGCCGGATCGAACAGGATAAAGAACTGCTTTCTGTTATGATAGCAGGCAGCGACCTTAAAAAATACCACAGCGGGTTATTGCGGTTTAAGACGGGCAAGCTGGTGAATGCCATCCGAAACGAAGAGATACCTTTTACACTGATCTCCTACCTGAATGAAAAGGTCCTGACGATATCCAGGTCCTGGGGCCTGGGGCTCACGGTGTTTGATTTCACCATCCTGACGAGTAAAGACTATGAAGAATCAAAAAACACCATACAAACCGACCTGAAAGGCACCAGTAACAAGATCCAGCTGGACAGGACAAAAGGGTACAAGTGGAAGCTGCTGAAAGGAACCGGTTCCTGGATGGGACAACTCAGCGCTGTTATGCCGGATTTCTCACCGGCCTGTACACTGGACAAATTTGGGTTTACGATGTTGTTCGACACGATGCTGAAAGATCCTAACGTGGAGGAAAACGACCTGCGTGGTTACCTGGACAGTGCCGCGACCTGGGGTGCAGTAAATGCGGCTGACGTGGGCCGGCTGGTTCAAAAATATGAAGTGCTCAAAGGAAAGGAAGTCATCGTGGAAAGCAAATTATTATTTCCCGACACTGTCATGCGCGCACTCCTGCAACGGATAGCGGCTGATGGCTGGAGTCCGGCGAATAAAAAACAGCTTTCCCGGGCGATGGCGGAGGTCATGACTTATCTGCCGGACTATCCATTGAGGGCTAACCCGCAGGCACGGCAGGATGTATATGCCCCCTTATGGGCCAATTACCTGGATAACCCCGATCAGGAGCCGGCGGACTTTGCGTCTCTTGCCGAATCGGAAATACAGGGCATGGGTGATGACCATTACCTGGCGGAGTTTGAGGCCAATCCGGATAATTGGATATTTGGAAATTCCTTTGCGGGTGTCATCCGGAGTAACCCCGGATTGTCGGACTGCCTTAAAAATTTCATCACCGGGATAGTGGAATTACAAAGTAAGATACAGGGCCAGTCGCGATACACCGATTTTGATCAGGCCTACAACAATATAGCAGCTCCTCTGAAATACCGGTTTGGGCTTGCTACGGCGGCCCGGTTCCTGCTGCTTTGCGCCACCGATCTGAATTTGACGAAGGACGTAAAAAAGGTCTTGATCTTTACGTATGGGCCGGATAATAACCAGACGGTGATCAGTTTTTCGGTGGTATAAGGTCCTTCTACATAACCCTGAGGTGTAATTTCCCTGAACGTTGTACCATCGGCAAAAGGAAGGAAGCCGGTAAAGTCGGGTTTTAGCCGCGCGATATTACAATTCTTTTTTTGTGATGGCAGGCGCCCACATCGCGCGTTTGGCCCAGCGAACGGCATTAGAAAAGGGCCGGGGTCAGGAAGTTGAGCTTTTTCATATTATTCAGCCAATAGCTTTTTAGCCAGGGCGCGATCGAAATGCCCCCATTTGTCGGAGTTGATAATGACATCTACCAGTTCCTGGCTGGAGAAGGATAAGAGATAATAGTCCGGATCGACGTCGTTTAGTTTTGGCTGATAATACTCTTCGAGTACCTGGTTAGCGCGATCAAAATCACTTGTTTTAACTTTGAGGGCGATGGGAGGTTCGGAGCTGACGCCGATGATGATGGGAGCAAGGTAGGAGGTTTTGTTCTCAATTAAAAACTCGATACGGGCCTCCCTGAGTTTGTCTGCAATAGCCGCTGCGAGGCGAGGGTCGTTGAATTTCTGGAAGGTTTGAAAAACATCAGCCATGATGAAAGGTTTGGATTACGCAAGGAAATTACGTTATTTTAGACCAAATAACCAAAGATGAGGATTAAGCTGCTGTTTTTCATGCTTTTATTGCAAAGTGTTTAGTGTGAAGACGAAACAGAGTGATTTTGTGGAGTATGATGAGTATACGTTTGTGAAAGAGTAAAATTTGGTGGAACAGGCAAGGCCGGGGTTATTTTCTTTCTCGCCAGTTGGGAGGGAATTTTACCTTTTCAAGTGTTTTTTTTGCTTCTTCTAACTTTTTAACAAAGAAAGGATCATTGCCATGGTCTTTCATCTCCGGATTTACCTTGGCGGGCTCGAATTGAAAACCTTCCGGCCAGACTACATCATACTCTTGTTTCATAAAAGATATATTTATATTACGAATTTACAATAAAATTTAATGGCGTCTTTTATAAAGTTTTCGTTGAACTATAAAAGCTACATATTCAACTCCTTTCATAAAAGGCTCTATTTCATAGTTTTCCGTTACACCGAATATTTCGAATAGTTGACTGATTGCCGCATATTGGCGATTAATGTTCATTCGATATAAACGGTTGCGGCTGGCAGTGCCTCCTCCAGCGAGAACCTCTACCTTGGGAAACTTGTTCGTAAAGTCCAGAACAATATGGGCCACGGTTGCAAAGACTTTGTCTGCATCTTTGTTGTTGCTTATAATTTTATCATTCATAGATTGGGTGCTTGCGTTCCAGTCGCCAAATCCCAGATTCATGAACTTGCCTACATTAGTTGTGAAGGGTTGAAAGCGGACGAGCTTTTTTATCCTTCCTTTTGGTCCTTGACTATAGAACTCATATTCAAGATGATTTGGTGAAATCTCAAAATCATATCTCTCCATATTCATAAAATATTAATTAGGGACGCAAAAGAAGTAAATTCCAAAACACAGGAAAAAACAAACTGACTTCACTGCTGTAATGTTGCGGTGGTATTTAAACCTAAGACCCCTGCGGGAGTCAATTAATTTTGACAAAACCTTTTAGTATGAAAATGAGTATTATCTCCGGGTGGCGGGCGCTTATTGCGATGACCCTGCTAGTCTGCCTGAGTGCTGTGGGACAGGCGCAGGAGGAAGGGCAGGCAGGGGCGCAGGAGCGCTTTGCAAAAGTCGATGCGTGGCTGTCGGACAACGTGAAGGAGATGGGAGGTCGCGCCATTTTGCTCGTGTATAAAGACGGGAAGGTCGTTTATGTAAAGTCCGTCAATGACATGAGCCGGCGCCAGAAGATGATCGATAAATACATAACCCGGCGAATGGGGGCAGCGGCGGACCTGAAAGATTATACCATGCAAAGCCGGCAGCCCATCGCAAGCTGTAGCAAATGGCTGAGCGCCGCGCTGGTGATGACCTTTGTGGACGAAGGCCGGCTGAATTTGTCGGACACCGTGGGTAAATATTTACCGGTATTGTCGCAGCATGGGAAGGGAGGGATTACAGTGCAGCAGTGCCTTTCCCATCTCACCGGCATCAAAGAACCTCCCCTGAAGGAATCGCTCAGGGAGATGAAAAATATCACCAGTATGGAGCAGGCGATAGCCGCCATCGCAGAAATGCCCATGGAAGGCGAACCCGGAAAAGTTTTTCATTACAGCAATGCCGGATTGCAGATAGCCGGCGCCATCCTTGAAAAGATAAGCGGCAAATCATTTGAAACCTTGTTTGCCGAACGTCTAAGCGCACCGCTGGGTTTGACGAACACGGATTTTGGAAAGGGGCCGGTAGCCTTGCCTGCCGGGGGCGCCAGCAGCACACCGGAAGACTATATGCGGTTTCTCGTGATGATACTCGATAAAGGAGTTTATAAAGGCGTCCGGATACTCAGCGAGAAAAGTGTAGCCGGGATGCAGGTGAACAGGATCACTCCCGACGTGAAGATCGCCTATGCACCGGCCGAGGCAGGAAAAGGCCTCGGTTCGGGAACGGGCCCCGGTTCAGGAAAGGGCCTTGGTTCGGGAGCGGACCCCGGCTCTGGCCTGGGTTATGGATACGGCGAGTGGGTGATGGGTTCGGCGGTGACCAGTCCGGGATTGTTTGGAAGTTTTCCCTGGGTAGACCCCACCAAAAAATATTGTGCTTTTTTAATGACTTTTTACCTGAAAAGCGATGGACGCGGCGATCGTTATGCAACGCTGAAGAAGTTGGTGGATGAGGTCTTGTGAAAGCGTACGTGGGTGCGGGTGAGATTGTTGCGTGAATGAAATATTTTGTTTAGTTTTATTTGTCATGAAACCCTTACCCCTAGCCCTTATCTTGCTGGCCCTCAATATAATGCCCTCTATTTTCGAGAAAACTTTTGCACAGCCGGGAAATGCTTTTTCCCGGGGGGCCGGTTTTGTTGAGAACAAGGGACAGATAACCGATCAGTTTAAACGGAAAAATGCAGCCGTTAAATTTCTCCTGTCCCTTCCGGGAGGACTAAATATCCAGCTTCGAAACAATGGGTATAGCTATGACACTTACCGCAAGACGGATAGCAGCGGGATAAATAAGGCCGCCAACTATTCCTTTCACCGTGTCGATATAGAATTTGTCGGCGCCAATCCTGCTCCACAAATACTCACGCAGGACACACTGCCCTTTCACTATACATATAACACCGCAGGAAATGACAATCTCCGGGTCGGTATTTACGGCAAGGTAGTTTACAAAAACCTCTATCCGTTTATAGACCTGGTATTTGAGAGAACCATGAGGAAGGATAGCACCGGGAGTGTCGAATATTATTTCATTGTACATCCTGGCGGGGATGCTTCCGCCATCCGCTGGAAATATAAGGGAGGTAAAATGAGCAAGCTCGGCAATGGCCATATAACGATCGATCTTGAAAATAGGCAGCTGAAGGAACATATCCCGATGAGTTACCTGGGCGGTCCGTCCACACAAACGAATCTGTCCGTCCGTTACAAACAAACAGGTACGGACGCCTACGGGTTTCAGGTGCCGGCATACGACCGGAAACATACCCTGACCATCGATCCTACTCCCGACCTCGTATGGGGAACTTATTATGGAACGAGCTATGAAGCATTTACCGGGATTGCCAGGCAAACTAATGGAAATGTAGTGGTCGAAGGGACAGCCTCTGATCCCGGGTTAGCCACCGCCGGGGCCTATCAGACCACCATAGCCGCATATGCCGATGTATTGATCGCAGCCTTTACAAAAAACGGCGCCTTGTTATGGGCGACTTATTTTGGCGGCGAAGCTTACGATCGCGGAACATGCATTGCAATAGACGCGAACAATAATATTTTCGTCGGTGGAAATACCGGCTCCTATACCGGTATCGCTACTCCCGGAGCGTATAAAACGACCCGACCAGGGAACGGCGTCAACAACGCCTTTTTGGCAAAATTCGACCAGAATGGCTCGCGCATCTGGGCCACCTACTATGGGAGCAACACCGACGACGATGGCAATTCCGTGGCGATAGATCAAAACAATAATATCGTGTTCGCCGGTACCGGTATTTTGAATACCTCTGTTTTCAGCGTAGGCACTCTGGCAAAGTTCGATCAAAGCGGGGCGCTTGTCTGGAATATTACTTATGGAAATAAAAGAGAAAACTTCAGGGGTGTGACCGTTGGCCCGGATAATAACATCATTGTTACCGGTGATGGCTATTCTTCATCGCTGGCTACGCCGGGGACTTATCAGACTACTCTTGGAGGGGTACAGGACAATACCTTTTTGGCCAAATTCTCGGCTACCGGATCGCTTATCTGGGGAACCTATTACGGAACAAACGGCCAATACGGCAGCGGAACCTGCGTTACAACAGATCTCCAGGGGAATATCTATGCCGGAGGATCGACTAATTGTACGGGGAATATAAGCACGCCCGGTGTTATGCAAGGGACCTATGTCGGCTCAACGGATGGTTTTGTCGCCAAATTCAATAAGAACGGAGGGTTGCTGTGGGGCACCTACTGTGGAAGCAATGGCTACGATGTTGTACAGGCCATCTCCACCGATGGGGTAGGTGGGGTTTGGGTAACAGGAGCCTTATCAGGGCAAAGTGTTGCGATAACTCCCGGTTCCTACCAGCCTACGCTGTCCGGCGCAAGCTCAAGTGTATTTTTGACAATGCTCAATAGTAGTGGTACCCGGTTATGGGGAACTTATTATGGCATATCGACTTTTCCGTCGGAGTCAGGTAGGGGGGTAGTCAACGATGGAAATGGAAATGTATTTCTTACCGGGGAAACATCCGCCGTTAAAAATATTTCTACCTGTGGGGCAGTACAGCTCAATCTTCAGGGACATGACGGCTTTGTGGCCCAATTCGGAAAACTCGATCCTGCGGTTTCGCCCGGCATAACCATTTCTGCCGACCATGCGGGCATACTTTGCCAGGGAACTCCCGTGGTTTTTACCGCGAGTTATCAAAACGGCGGGGTCAGTCCTTCCTTTACCTGGCTGGTGAATGACCGTCCGGTAAGCTCGGGTTCCGACAGGGCCACGCTGGGACTGTCAGATGGAGATGTTGTGACTTGCACAATGGATATTCATTCGACGTGCGGCCTTAGCCTGTACAATTCCAATTCGCTGTCTTTTACTGTCAATGCGGGAACGACACCGACCATTGCCATCCAGACGGCGACGACTACCATCTGTTCAGCTGCTGCAACCCATTTTACTGCTGTTGCCGGAAATGCCGGAAGTCAACCGGTCTATCAATGGTATATCAATGGAATAAAGGCCGGCGCCAATAGTCCCGGGTTTGTGACGAATAGCCTGGCCGACGGTGACATCGTCAGCTGCATGCTGACAAAACAGGACATCTGTAGTCTGACCCCAACCGCCCTGTCGAATGCTATAACTCTTTCCGTTCGTCAGACGCCAATAAAAGGTTTTTCTATTAATGCAACAAACGGCGCCGTCTGTCAGGGTAGCCCCGTAACTTTTACCGCTGCGGTTACCAATGCCGGCAATCTGTCCTACCAATGGCAGGTAAATGGAGTCAGCACAGGCGGAGACGCCCCCACCTTTACAAGTACCGGCCTCAACAACGGAGACATGGTTGAATGCGTGTTGAAGGTGAATGACAATCTCTGTGCATTCCCTGCCATAAATTCCAATACGCTGACCGAAACCATATATCCTGTTCCTGACCTTCTGGTTACAGGGGATACGCTGCTAACCCGTGGGACGGCCGGCCAGCTTTATGCAAGGGTCGGTAATGTCAATTCGGGACTGAATTATATATGGACACCCGCCGGCACCCTAAACAGCTTTTCAATCCCCAACCCGGTTGCTTTACCGCTAAAGACGACAAGTTATACGGTTGAGGTTGCTACTGACAAAGGCTGTACTGCCAAAGGGTCGATCACGGTGCATTTAATCACCATGATCATTCCTCCGAATGCCTTCTCGCCGAATGGAGACGGCAATAACGATGTTTTCCGCATCCAATATGAATCTGATATTTCCGATATTCATTTTTATATCTACAACCGCTGGGGCCAGCTTCTTTTCGTCGATGAAGGATCACACAAAGGATGGGACGGGCGGTTTGGAGGTACACCCCAGCCACTGGGAACTTATACCTGGATTTTTCAATATAAGGACAGGGAAAGCAAGATGCAGATCCTGAAAGGAATGGTCGAGCTGATTAGGTAAATATATTGTTAAATAACAAGTGCTTTTCACCAACATCTTAAGGACTTAGCTTAGTTTCCGGTTTGTAAATGAAACTGCGGAAAATTCTGTTTGTAGTCTTATTAGCCCTATACGGCGGCGTGGTGGTCGGGCAGGATGCCAAAAAAGTGCAACTGACCGGAAAGATCTACGATGCCTCTGCGCGCTTTGCGCTGCAAGGGGTCAGCGTATTGGGAACATCAGGGGCAGGCACGACAACGGATACCCTGGGCCATTATAAGATACAGCTTCCTCCCGGGGACAGCATTTACTTCTCTTACCTTGGCCGGGCGACGGCTAAGATACCGGTGAAAGATATCCCACAAGGTTTTCCCTTTGACATGAGCCTGGACGTGGCCGTCGATTCCCTGCCGGCAGTGTTTATACGATCCCCCGACTATAGGACGGACTCCCTGGCTAATCGCCGGGAGTACCAGAAGGTTTTCGATTATGGATGCAGCTACCTGGATAATATGAAGCCAGGCCGTGGGGGCCGCGGTCTGGGTATAGGAATCGACCTGGACCTCTTGTTCGACGGGAAGAAAAACCGGCAGATGCTGGCCTTGCAGCGCCGGCTGGAGGAAGAGGAAACGGACAAATACATCGACCACCGATGGAATCGGGCGCTGGTAAGAAAGGTGACCGGCCTGGAGCCGCCGGCACTCGATAGTTTTATGCGGCAATACCGCCCCAGTAAAGAATTTATTCAGAGCTGCGCGACCGACTACGAATATTATCACTTCATCCGGGAATGGGGCAGGTATTTCGCCGATGATTGGACGCGGGCGCACGCCGCGGCAGGGCCCGCGAAGGAATAATAGTGGAAAAGCCATCGTAGTAGTTTTCTCATGTTTTAATATTTATAGATACGCGCCGGGCCGTCGTTCACACCGAAGATAAGTTGCCTGCTGCGGCCCATATCCACTACTTCCCGCACGTCATCACGCAGTTGCAGGCCGCTGCGGTCTTGCGGTACATAGCGGAAACCCCCTTTCCCATCGCCCAGGAGCAGGACGCCGTGGTTGGCCCGGTAGCGGCCAAAACGGATGCGGGTCCACTGATTGCCCCCCGCCAGCACGAGGTCGGGATGACCATCTCCGTTGACATCGGTCGCCGCGATAGCATAAACCGGCCCGTACTGGGCTTCGGACGGTAGCTGCCTTGGTTGAAAGCCTCCGTCACCGGTGTTCTCCAGCCAAATGCTGGACAATGTCTCTGCTTTGAGTGGTCCGGTGTCCTTCAATTCGTCCGTCGAAAAGAGGTCATTTATCTTAGCGTCGGCATAGTTGTGGTATTCGATGAACTTCTTTTTCAGAAAGGGCAGCTCCCCGGTGAGATCGTCCCGGGATGCAGCGGGATAAGAAGTGTCGCCGATATAATAACAGAAGATGGGATCGATGGCGCCGTTGTGGTTGAAGTCTTTGTAATACAGCGTCAGCGGTCGCTGCGGGCTGGCTGCAAACTGGTTGTTGACGCCCTGGTTGCCCAATACGAGATCGGGGTCACCATCGCCGTCGAGGTCGGCCACTGTGATGCGGTTCCACCAGCCGGTGGATGGGAATTTGATATATTGAGCCGAGGCGTCTACCAGGCGAGGGCCCTTGTCCCCGGCCCCGCCGCCACCCTTGTTGATAAACACTTTGATGGGCATCCATTCCCCCACGAGCACCAGGTCGGGGCGTTTGTCTTTGTTGATGTCGATCCAAACGGCATCTGTGACCATTCCCACGCTGTCCAGTGCGGGTGCGATACGGTCCGTCGCATCGGTGAAATGCCCCTTGCCGTCGTTGAGCAATAGCTTACTGCCTGGCGACAGGGGATATTTTCCCGGGACCACACGGCCTCCGACGAAGAGGTCCAGGTCTCCGTCCCCATCGATGTCCGCCGCCGTCGCACAGCCGGCATTCAGCAGCACATCGGGCAAGGCGTTCTCTGCACGGCTGAAATGTCCTTTTCCATCGTTGATGTATAGTCGCCCTTTTAGCAAGGGATCATTAGCCCCGAGTTCATAACCGCCGGCGGCGACATAAAGATCTGCGTCGCCGTCTCCATCGGCATCGAAGAAGAGGGCGGCGCCGTCGTCGGCAAGGGAGTCTTTTTCGATGGCCGTGGCGTGGGCAGATACAAATGCTCCTGTCTTTGACTGGAGGAAGAGCCGGCCAGGGTGGCCTTTCGAGCCACCGACGTAGAGGTCTTCGAGTCCGTCCCCGTTGACGTCTGCTTTTGCCATACAGGGACCCCGGCGGGAGAGATAATTCAGCAATAAGGGTTGCTGGTCGAAATCATTGTAATTATTTTCGGTATGAGCTATGGAGGTCGGGGCGGGTGTTAATAAGGGTTTGGAGGCGGCATGTCCGGCCTTGTAGTCCCAGGCGCCGGCGGCGTCTTTTTTGGCGATCTTCAATAACTGGTCGGCCTTTACCTGGCGTAGGACCTGGAAATGGTCGTCGGGCCAGATGACTAAAACAGAGTCGATGAGGTTATGGTCGCCGGTCCCGAAATTTAGTACAGGGTCGACGGAAGACTGGAAGCCGCGCACGGGGAAGGCTTCCTGGTAAAAAATGGTATCCTTACAAAATAATTTAACTTTTGAGCCAATGCCTGTGCTATTCTTTGGGTCGCCCAGCAGCGCGACGCGGAGATAATGGCCGCCGCGTGCGTTGTTGCGATAGATGCCGGCGTATTCATTGGTATTATTGATAACCAGGTCGAGGGCCCCGTCATTGTCGAGATCGGCATAGGCGGCGCCTGCGGACACCGTCTTCTGGTCCAGTCCCCACGATGCATTGGCCCGGGAAAATGTGGTATTGCCGTTGTTGCGGTAGAGATAGCTGGCGCCCGGGCTGGGGGGCATCCTGGAAATGGCTTCCTTGATTGCCTCCTCCTTGTTTTCGGTGTTGGCATGCATGGCATTGTCGGCGGAATATTTGAGGAAGTCCATGTCGGTATAGTCCTTCACATAACCGTTGGTGACGAGCAGGTCCTTATTGCCGTCGTTATCGAAATCCGCGAACAGGGCCGACCAGCTCCAGTCCGTATTGCTTACACCTGCGAGCTGGCCGATCTCGCTGAAGGTGCCGTCGCCATTGTTCTTCTGTAACATATTACGGCTGTACTGGTAATAGAATCCGCGATTGAACAGGGCCTGGAACTTGTTGAAATTCTCTGCGCCGCTGTGCATCTTCTGGGTGTGGTTGTCTTCGGGCAGCATATCGAGGGTCATCAGGTCGATGAGGCCGTCGTTATTAAAATCGGCGGCGTCGTTGCCCATGGAGTAGAGGGAGGTCTGGTCCATACAGGCACTCAACCGTTCGGTGAAACTATGGTTGCCATTATTTATAAAAAGGTAATCGGGTTCATTAAAATCATTGGAAACATACACGTCGGGCCAGCCGTCGTTGTTGAGGTCGGAAATTGCCAGGCCCAGGCCGAAGGTCAGCACGTCGGAGTGGATGCCGGCCTCCGCTGAAACGTCGGTATAAACGGGGTGATGTTTGACCTCGTCGAAGTCGTTGCGGTAGAGCTTGCATTCGAAGGCGGGGCGGCTTTCCTTTCTCCAGCCGGGGTTTTCGATGGCGCCGGTAGTAAACTGGTGCAGGGAATGGTTGATGAGAAAGAGGTCCAGGTCCCCGTCCTTGTCGTAGTCGAAGAAGGCGGCCTGCGTGGAGAAACCTTCGTCGGCAAGGCCATAGTCCGCGGCTGATTCGGTAAAGCTGCCATTGCCATTGTTGATATAGAGCAGGTTCCTGCGCATGGCGGGATTGTTGTCGGCCGATCGGCAAATATAGATATCCGTTAGTCCGTCGCCGTTGACGTCGGCCATAGTCGCTCCCGTACACCAACCCTGTTGGGCGGCGACACCGCTTTTCTCTGTGATATCCTCGAATTTAAAATTGCCTTTGTTGAGGAAGAGCCGGTTATGTACCATATTGCCGGTGAAGAGGATGTCGGGAAGACCGTCGTTGTTGATGTCGCCGATGGCTGTGCCGCCGCCATTATAAAAATAGATGTAGTTGAGTACGTTGAGGGTTTCGCCGTCGAAGAGGGTGTTCTGGAAATCGATGCCCGTCTCGTCTTTGTCGAGCCGGGTGAAGAGGCGCGAAGGGCTGTCGCTATGATTACAGCTCATGTTGAGCAGCAGGAAAAGCAGGGCGAAACCACGGAGGCGATGGAGCATAACGGGTATTTAAAAAGAATGATCCCATCCCAGCTTGCCGGGATGGGATCATCAAGATAACTTTTTTTTAATTCTTATCCCACCAGAGCGGCGTCAGCACATTGTCTGCGCCTCCGAGTGCCGTGACTCCGGTAGTAACACCGGCAGGGTTGTTCTGCTTCTCTGAATCCAGGAAAGGTATCCGCCGGATCCACTTGGCAGTGGGGTCGGGGATAAGGGGATTGTCCGAATTGGCCACAGGATAAAGCTTCATCACATGACTTCTGCGCCAGTCCGCCCAGGCTTCCATCCCATCGGGATAGAGGGCCAGCCATTTTTGGGTCATGATCTGCTGTAGCTGTACGGCAGGATCAGAGCTCCACTTTATGGGCACGTTGCTGACTGCGGCCGAGGCCAGGTAGTCGCCAGGGGCAACGGGTACATTGGGACTGCTGATATAGTTGCCGATAGCCGTGGCATCCGTGATACCCCATTGGTTCAGGGAGTTTGTGATGCCGGCCTCATACAGCTGCTGCGGGGTCTGTCCGCCCATATTCCATCCCAGCATGGCTCCTTCCGCGCGGAGGAAGTAGGCTTCAGCCGTCTCTATCACATTCTGGGGAGTGGATGCGTAGTTGGCCAGGCCGACGACCGTGCCGCCTACCGTTACGCCCGTAGATGACCAGCGGGGACCCTGGTGGGAATTGGAGGCTGCCACGTTCTGCGTCACGCCCAGCTGATCGACCGTCAGCCCATTCCTCAAACCCGCATAGTTGGCGAATATGCCCGGGGTTGGGTTTTTGCTGGCTGCCGTAGGAACGAAGAACTGGGAGATGCGGGGGTCCTGGTAACCTTTCAGCACAGAGGCCATGGTGGCGCTCATCCGGAACTCATTCCAATCGGACATGATGGAAAGCCCGTTGTTATCAGAGTTGACGGCGCTGCGCAGGATGAAAGCGTCATCCGTAGCGCTGGTTATCATGACACCCGCCGCTACCGCAGCTTCGGCTTCGGTCTTGGCGCGGGTGGGATCCACTTTGGAGATACGCAATGCCAGGCGGAGACGCAGGGTATTGGTGAATTTGATCCACTTGTCGACATTGCCGGCATAGATGAGATCATAGGAACCATAGGCATTTGTGCCGGCGTGCGTCTTCAGGATGGCGGCAGCGGCAGTCAGGCGTTTGAAGAAGTCGTCATAGATCTGTGCCTGAGGATCGTAGGGCACAGAAGTGGCGATCTTACCTGCGCTGAAATAAGGGATCGGACCCCAATAGTCGGTAGCCTTATGGAAGGCCAATACCCAAATGACCTCACCAAGGGCGTGCTCGGCGGAAAGCGAATCCGTGCTGGAGAACACGGTCTGAAGGGCCGGCAGCACACCAGAATAGTAGGGATTGAAATTGGCCCCTACCCAGTCTTGTCGGATGACCAACCGGTCGGAAGGGAAATAGGTGGCTTCGCAGGCAAAATACTGGATGTATTGGTCGGCAAAGAGATTCTGCGCGACCTGGTAGTTGTTGGCATTCACCGTTGCCAGGTCCTCTGCGTGAGAAAAGAGGAAAGGCAGGGTTGCCGGCGTAATCGTCGCGATGGTATTTTTATTGGTGTTAGTATCCTGGAAGGTCTTCGTACAGGAAAGGCTGAACAGCGCCAGGCTTGCCGACATAACCGCCGTCCAACGAAGACTAAACAGCTTGTTTATATATTGCATTTTCATCATTTTTTCGTTTTTCGTTTTTTAGAAAGATGCCTTTAGGTTGAAGCCCAGTGTGCGGGTTGAAGGCATAGCGCCGTATTCCGTACCCTGGAAATTACCGTTACCATTGCTCATATCAGGATCCATCCACATCTTGCGTTTGCCAAGGCCTGGGATATCGAGGATCGAGCTGCCGCGGTAGATCCAGAACAGGTTGCGCGCAACAGCGGAAAAACGCAGGGATTTGATGGCCGTGATCTTATGCAAAGGAATATCATAACCTAAGGAAAGCTCTCTCAGCCGGATATTGCTCGCGCTGTAGGCGAAGAACTCACCCACACCATAACGCTGGCCGGAGGCGGTCTGCCAGAAGGCCTGAGCATTCGTCGTCGTGGTCACTGCAGCACCGGTGGTGCTGACGCCGCCAAGATTCCAGCCGCCTTCGCGATATTTCTCCGTACTCTTGGTGATGCCGCTGAAGGCCAGGTTCATCTCCGTACCAGATACGAGGATACCGCCCAGCTTGCCGTCGATGAGGAAGCGCAGGTTAAAGCGCTTGTACTGGAAGGTATTGGTCATACCTACGATCTCTTTCGGATTGAAGTTGCCGATATAGCCGATCGGGTCGCCGGAAGTATAAGATGTAAAGGGTGTACCGTTGGCATTGACTTCGTGCTGGCCTTTTGCATTCTTCAGCCATTGGAAGGCATAGAGGTCACCATAGCTGCCGCCTTCTTTTATGACGGGCAGGGCCGAGCGGTTATCGCCGCCGCCAAGGTCCGTTTGTTTAAGCTCGGGAGACAGCGTGATGATCTTGTTTCTGTTGAGGGACAGGTTGATGGCCAAATCCCAGTTGAAACCTTTGGATCTGATCGGATTGGCGTTGATGACGAATTCCCAGCCGTGGTTCTCGATATTACCCGCGTTGATATACTGGGTGGCGTAACCGGTAGCCACAGGCAGGTTGAGGTTCAGCAGTTGGTTGGTAGAATTGCTCTTGTACCAGGTAGCGGTGAAGCCGAAGCGGTCGTCAAAGAAATGGGCTTCGAGGCCGAGCTCATAGCTCTTCACGATCTCCGGTTTCAGACCGGGGATATTCAGGGTCGTGCTGCGGGCAATACCGCCGTTACCTGCGCCCTGCACATAGTTAAAGGCTGCGTTGGTGACACCAAACTGGCCGCCATTACCCACTTGTGCGTAGTTGGCGCTGACCTTCAGGAAGGACAGGCTCAGGGGCAGTTCCTTGATCAGTTCGGAGAGCAGGACCGATGCGCCTATCGAAGGATAGCTGTAATGATAGGGAGAGGGCAGCCGCGAATCCCAGTCACGCCGGTCGCTTACATCTATAAAGATGGCATCTCTCCAGCTAAGGTTCGCCTGAGCAAATACGGAGTTGGTTATTATCTCAAAACCGTCCTGGATAGTAGACGGATTGCTGGCATAGTTGAGACTGAACTTGTTAGCAACGAACAACCCATTGGAGGAAGCCATAGTCACCGTTCCAATCTGGTCCTGGCGGATAACGCCTGCGTGGTAGCCGAGTTTCAGGTCGCGGGCCAGCTGGTTATTGCCTTCTAAAATAAAGTCGAACCATTTCTGCGTCCAGGTAGGAGTGGTTACCCCATAGCTGCCGCCGGCGTTGGTATTCCAGAGCAGGGTTCCCTGCTGGTATTTCTCTTCGATCAGGTCGTTGATCTTGTCCAGATTGGCGGATCCGCGGGCGCTGAGCCAGGGGGTAATCTGGTATTTCAGCGACGCAAAACCTATAACCCGGGTGCGGGTCGTATTGATCTGGGTATTATTCAGCATCCAGTAGGGATTCTGATAGATGGAATTATTGGTCGAAGGCCAGTTTGTAGGAGCCATGACAGTAAAGGTGTTGGGCGCCTGGAATTTCAGGGCGTCCGAAGTCTTCATGCTGCGGGGCATTTCGTAGGTATCAAATACCTGGGAGTTCTCTTCGCCCGTACGGGGACGGCCGTTGATGTTGACCGTCGAGTAGTTGATCTTCACGTCCGATGACAGCTTGGAGGTCAACTGGTTGGAAATGCGGAAATTGAACGTATGCCTGTTCAGGTCATTGCTGCGAATGATACCTTTTGCATAGTTGTTAGTATAGGAAAAATAGGTCTGCACCTTGTCGGAGCCGGCGGAGAAGCCAACCGAGTTGTTGACGGTGAGTCCGGTGCGAAAGAAATCCTTCACGTTATTGGGCTGAGGGGTCAGCGTGTTCTTATTATAAAGAAAGTCGGTATAGGACTGACCGGTCATTTTTGGTCCCCAGCTGGCGCCTTGTTGGGAGGAGTCGGGAAGAATGCCGCCGTTGCCCTGGCCATAGGTGTTCTGGAAATCAGGGAGGGCGAAGGGTTTTTCAAAGCCGATGCCCGAATTGGTAGTCACATCGAAACGGCCTTTTTTCCCTTTTTTGGTGGTAATCACCATGACGCCGTTGCCGGCCTGGCTGCCGTAGAGGGCCGCCGCGGACGCGCCGCGCAGGACGTTCACCGACTCGATGTCGTCAGGATTGATGTCGGAGGCGCCATCGGAGCTTTGCACAGAACCGAAGTCATTGCCGGCCGTGCTGTAGGTCGGGTTCAGAGCCGGCACCCCATCCACTACGATGAGGGCGTTGTTGCTGCCCTGGATGGATTTGTTACCGCGCAGCACTATCTTGGCGCCGCTGCCGAGACCACCGGAACCCTGGTTGATCTGCACGTTGGCAATCTTGCCGGACAGTGAGTTCAGGAAGTTGTCCGAGGCCCGGACCTCGTTCAGTTGATTGGTCGGGATCGACTGGGTGGCATAGACCAGTGTTTTGGACTGGCGGGTGATGCCAAGGGCGGTCACCACTACTTCACCGAGCTGTTTGTTGTCCAGGCTGAGCAGGATGTCCACCGTTCGGTCTTCGGCCCCTATGGCCACTTCCTTAGTAGCAAAGCCGATAGACGAAATAATAAGGGTTTGTTTGCCCGGTGGCACGGCGATGGAGAAAGCGCCATTTGCGTCGGCGGTGACGGTCTTTCTACCGCCTTTGACCGTAATGGTAGCTCCGGCGATAGACGATTTGTTCGTTTCTTCGGAAATTTTTCCGGTAATGGTTCGTTCCTGGGCAAAAGCAAGGAATGAGCACGCCAGAAAGAACAAACACAACAAAGGTGTTTTTTTCATCATGTGCAGTTTTTTGGTTTAAATAAATAAGTGTTACCGGCTAGCTCTTTGTAATGATATATTTAACTATTTATTAATCGGCTTGAACAGCCAGCGCAATCGTTTGCGGCTAGTGTTGCAACCGATTGCTTATAAATAGGTTATCAATTCTTTACTAAGAAACTTGCCAAAACTCTGGAAACTATAGTTTTCAACTGGGCGGACTGTTCTTGATAGCGTTGCAGAAGGGTGATCTGGTTGCGGGCCCGGACATAGTTGTGTCCTTCGTACCGGCTGCCGTAATAAACATCATCGTTCAGGTAATCGGTCAGAAAACGCAGGGCCTGCATATAAAGCATGAACTCCCCCGCATACGTGAAGGTTTCCTTTTCGATGGGGGTCAGCACCCCATTCATCTCGTTGAGATAACCGCGGACGATGGCTTCGAAGAAGGGCTCGCGGACCTTAATGCGGGATACCTGGCTTTCTTCTTCGGTTACAGGAGAAAGGTAGGTGCGAAACATATCTCCGACGTCGCTGATAAAATAGCCGGGCATAACGGTATCCAGGTCGATGACACAAAGGCCCTGGCCTTTTTGGTCGAAGAGGACATTGCTGATCTTGGTATCATGATGGGTGACGCGGCGCCGGAATCCCGGATCGGCGCAAATGGCTTCGTACTGCTTTACAATGTTGTTTTGTGATTCCAGGTATGTAATGAGGTGGCCGGCATTGTGGATGCGCGCTGGATTACCTTTTTCCAGCGCCAGCCGGAAATCCTGGTAGCGGCGGGAGAGGTCATGGAAGCCGGGGAGGGTATGATGAAGGCTGTCCGCCGGAAAGCCGGAAAGCAAACGGGTAAACTCGCCGAACTTTCTGGCTGCTTCATAAGCCTGTGCAGGTGTGTCCACGACGTCGATGGTAACAGAATCCTCAATAAAGGGATAAAGGCGGAAATACTTGTCGGAGGCAAGCCGGATAAGAGTTTTGCCGTCGACGGCCGGTATGGGCCGGGGGAAGAGGGTATTGGGATGATGCTCAGCGAGATAACTGCTGATCTTGTGGATATTGTCTGCTATGAGCGTTGGGTCGGAAAAAACTTCGCTGTTGATCTGCTGGAGGATATAATTTCCCTGCTGACACCGGATAAGCCAGGTACGATTGATGAGGCCGCTACCGTGGGGAATCACCTGGCAATTATTGTTGTCGAAGCCGTAAGCAGAGAGGACCGGGTCCAGCATGAAGGGTTGTTTGTTCGGGGTTAAACTTAGGGAAGATATGGGACTTATTTGTGTGCAAACGGTTGCGCCAAAATCGCCCGGAGGGCGATTGCGGAGCGCAGCGAAGCAGACATTGGCCCCGGTTAGGTTTCGCGAAGCGGAACTGCAGCGGAGCAGCGATCATTTCTTCGAATGCACAATCAGCTGCCCATTAATAACCACATTCTGAAAAGTCTCCGGTTCGTCGGGCTTGCCGGGTTTATCGACTTTGCTGAGCAGCTGGATCAGTATCTCGGCGGCTTTTTCTCCCTGTTTGTAGGGATATTGCTCGACGCTGGCCATCGGCGGGTTTTCCAGGTAGCTGGTAATAGGGAGGTTGGCATAACTGACAAAACAGATGTCCTTGTTGATCTTCAGTTTTTGCTGACGGGCATATTGCATGGCATCGAGTGCGATGTAATCGTTGATCACGAGGATGGCTGTCGGCCGGGGTCGTTGACTGAGCAGGACCTGCATGGCTTTGTGGGTGCTTTCGCGGGTGAAGTCTGTGGAGACGACGAGACCCATGTCTATTTTGAGCCGCCGTTTTATCAGGGCCTGTTTATAGGTTTCGGTCCGTTCCCTGGATGATTTCATCTGCTCCGGGCCGTTGAGCACGCCAATGCGGCGATGCCCTTTTTCGATCAGGAACTCAATAGCTTCGCGGGTTCCGCTGTTCATATTGGAGCAGACCTTATTGAAGTCCGGTAGCGTGGGGACGCGGTCAAAGAAGACGACGGGGATATTGTATTTTTTCAGCGCGGTAAAATGATCGTAAGAATTGGTCTGTTTGCTTAGTGAAACGATAATGCCGTCGACGCGGTGGTTTTTCAGGGTGGTGATGATCTGTCGTTCGCGGTCGATATCGTCTTTGGACTGGCTGATCAGTACGCTATACTTGTTCTGGCTGGCTATTTCTTCGATGCCGTTGATGGCCTCGGAGAAAAATTCTTCTTTGAGGTTGGGAAGGACGACGCCGATGGTGAAGGTCTTGCGTTGTTTGAAAAAAATGGCTGTCTGGTTGGGTTCATAGTCCAGCTCCTGCGCCAGTTTTTGCACGCGCATACGGGTTCGCAGCCCGATGCCGGGGTGGTCGTGCAGCGCCCTGGAGACCGTTGAAACGGAAACGTTGAGCTGTTTCGCTATTTCCTTGATGGTGGGGAGCCTGACGTCCTTCATGGGACAAAAATAGGGGTTTCGACATAAAAAAACCCGCTGGGGTCGCAGCGGGTAATTCATTCACTGTAAAGGGTTAGTTGGCATGCTACAGTGGTTTCAGAGACAGGTACCAGGTCAGATACCGGGTGGTTTTCATGGGACTGGGATCAGCGTTTCGGGTTTACGGGCACGGTTTTCAAGGGTTTTGGATCTACTGTTTTCCTGGTTTTTCGGATTATTGGATTTTTGCAACGGGTGGTTCAGGTCATTTGGTCAAGCGCTTCGACCACACAAAGATGCGACACAACCAATGGTTTGCCTGATTTTTGGGCATACAGTTCCTAAAGTTTATCAGTTAACTTAACAGGCGTTAGTAACAAACACCTAGTTCCGGGTACTTTCCGAAGTGAAATGCGGGCTTTTACGAGGGTCCGGGGCGCGGGAACGGATTTTTTGACCCAAAATCGGGATATTTGGACATGGCAACTAATACGGTCAAGATAATAGAGACGAAAATCCTTTCCGACAACTGGTATACGTTGAGAAAAATAACTTACCAGCGGCAAAAAAAAGATGGTACAACTGAAATGCATACCCGAGAAGTATATGACCGGGGAAACGGCGCGGCCATTCTTTTATACAATAAACAATCCCGGACGGTAATCCTCACCCGGCAATTCAGGCTGCCGACCTATGTCAACGGGAGCCCGGATGGGATGCTGATCGAAGCTTGTGCGGGCCTGCTGGATAAAGACCAGCCGGATGTCGCTATCCGGCGTGAAACGGAGGAAGAGACAGGATACAAGATATCTGCCGTAGAAAAAGTATTTGAAGCCTACATGTCGCCCGGTTCAGTGACGGAGATACTCTATTTTTTTATCGCCGAATATTCCAGCGCCATGAAAGTCCATGAAGGCGGCGGCCTGGAAGAAGAGCAGGAAAACATCGAGGTGCTGGAACTGCCGGTGGATGAAGCCTTGCGAATGATCGGCTCCGGTGAGATCAGGGACGGGAAAACGATAATGCTGCTTCAACACATCAAACTGCGAAACATCCTTTAAACAACTACTCATGAATAAGCTTGCCCTTCTTATCCTTTGTCTTTCCGGTTTCACCGCGACTCTTTCCGGCCTGACCGCGACCTCCTTTACACAATCCCCCGGCTTACAGGTTAAAACTGTCAATGGCACGGTGGAGGGTGTGTTGGAAAAAAGTGGTGTCAGGTCGTTTAAAGGAGTTCCTTTTGCTGCGCCGCCTGTGGGTAACCTGCGGTGGAGAGAGCCGCAGCCCTCAAAAAACTGGACGGGGATCCGGAAATGCGATCATTTCGCGGCTATGGGCGTTCAGCCGCCTATATACAGTGATATGAAATTCCGGGCATCGGGAATGAGTGAGGATTGTCTTTATTTGAATGTGTGGGCGCCGGCCGGCGGCTCGGCCGGTGGTGGAAAGGGCCCGTCTGCCGGGTTGCCGGTGCTGGTGTATTTCTTTGGGGGCGGGTTTATTGCCGGGGATGGTTCGGAAGGGCGTTATGACGGGGAGAGCATGGCCACGAAGGGTATCATAGCAATCACCATTACCTACCGGTTAGGCGTATTCGGATTTTTGGCTCATCCCGAACTGACACAGGAGTCACCCCATCATGCATCCGGCAATTACGCGCTGCTCGATCAGGCGGCGGCCCTGCGCTGGGTGAAAAAGAATATCAGGGCTTTTGGCGGAAACCCTGACCGGATAACGATTGCCGGTGAGTCGGCGGGATCGGTGTCGGTCAGCGCCCTGATGGTGTCTCCGTTGTCGAAAGGCCTCATTGCCGGGGCGATAGGGGAAAGCGGATCATTGTTAGGCGCCTTGCCGCCTGTGCCGCTGGCCAGTGCAGAACAGACGGGTGTCGCTTTTGCCAAAAGCTGCGGCGCGGTTTCTTTGGCGGAATTGCGGGCCATGCCTGCAGAAAAAGTGCTGGAGGCTGCAAAACAATTCAGCAATTTTCGTTTCCCGATGACCATCGACGGATATTTCCTGCCTAAGGAGCCTGCTGTTATATTCCAGGCAGGAGAGCAGGCGCATGTGCCGTTGTTGGTGGGCTGGAATTCTGATGAGGGTAATTATCACGCGATAATCGGCAACGATCCGCCTACGAGGGACAACTATGAAAAGGGGGTACGTAAATTATACGGCGCCGCTGCGGATACCGTCTTACGATTATACGCTGTTTCAACCGATGCAGATGTAGAGCAGGTCGGGACAGACCTGGCGAGCGACCGGTTTATCGCCTTCAGTACCTGGCGTTGGGCGAATGAGCAGGCCAAAACCGGCGGTAAACCGGTATACCGGTATCTGTTCGAGCGGGCAAGGCCGGAAGCATTCCCGAGCGAAGCTCTAACGAACGAGAAGGAGCGTGGCGAAGCAGCTCCGACGAAGCTCCGACGAAGTTCGGCGCGTGGTGCGGTTCACTCTGCAGAGATCGAATATGCCATGGGGAACCTGCCGCTGAACAAAGTGTATTCATGGACCCCGGACGATGAGGCCATATCCGGGCTGATGCAGGAATATTTTGCCAACTTTATTAAAAAAGGCGATCCCAATGGGGCGGGCTTGCCCGGGTGGCCTGTGGTAGGCAACACCACGGCTGGTGAAGGGTCAGTACCGGTGATGCACATCAATGTGCAGACGCGGGTAGAGGCGGAGAAACATAGGGACAGGTATTTGTATTTGGATAGGATGGCCGCAGGGAAGTAGATAGTATAAATTAACCTTAGTATATGGAAACCGCGCGCAGCAGACCTCACCCGCGATGGGAGTTTATGCGATGGAGTTTGAGTTGACAGCGATTGAGCTGGGGCATGTGTCCTATGCGCATCCGACGTATTCGAAGGCGCTGAAGGATGCATGGCTGGGGAGTGCGGGCGGGATGCGTTGAATAAATAGGGGTGAATTAATGTAAGTAATTAAAAGCCAGCAAATTGGAATTGTTGATAATTTTGCAGACACTGTCTGCAAAATCATCCAGTCTAATAGTGGCTGAGGTTGGGAAAGTATTGCTGAATCCGGAGGAAAAGAAGTAAATTTGAGTATGGAAAGGGATGTAAAAAATGCAGAAAAGCAAGTTGCTATGGAGAGGCTCCAGGCGTTTGCCTTATTCCATAAAGACGGGATGAAAGCTGTCGAACAGTCTTATCCGGAACATATGCAATTTGTTATAGGTATTTCCTTAACCATTTCAAGCTTTGACTGTCATCGTGTAGGTAAAATGAGCCGTGCCAGGTAAAACCGTCCCTGCGCCATAAATTTTGTCCGTCAGTATGCAGTAATAATTCCCATAAACAGGTCTCTTTTCTTTTTAATCTTTGGAGCATTGCCATCAAGTCTTCATGGTCTGCCGTATCCATCTCAAAACCCAATCTTCCCCAGGTATAATATCCCTGCCAATTAGTATTAAAAAGTCATTGAAAATTACTCGTAATCCAAAGTTGATTCTGCGGACGGCATTGAATAGGTTTGTAGTAACCGTACATTGAATAGTAGTATTGCTGGTAATGACTTACACCTGTCAGCAGGGGCGTATTAAAATTAATCTTCTCTGACAAGATAATATTGTTAAAGTTCCGGTCCGGGTTATGCGGGATTTCAAATATAAAATATCATTTCAAAATTTTTGGAAGAAGATATCCATACCAAATTGATGGGTGACATTGAATAAATAAGGCGGTACCCGGATGACAGCGCCGGAGCAATGGGGGCGCCAGTAGCAATGATTTTGGGCGGTGGGGCAGACCTTCGTATATTTAGTAAATCAACTTCATGCTTATGACTCCTGCATTTCCCCGCCTATTCACCTGCTGCGTTGTGATAACACTACTGCCCTTTTGGGGAGCCGCCCAGTCTTATCAGAAACTACATGACAAGGCTATATTGGTGGATACGCATAATGATGTGCTGACCACCGCTACGCTGGAGGGGCTGGATATTGAAAAGGACCTGACAGGCAAGACCCATTCCGATCTGGCCAGATTTAAGGAGGGTGGGGTAGATGTACAGGTATTCTCAATTTTTTGTGACGACCGCTATGGTACGGGCAGCGCGTTCAGGCAGGCTAACCGGGAAATAGATTCGCTGTATGCCATCGCCGGGCGCAATCCGGATAAGATGCAGATCGTGAAAAGCCCTGCGCAGCTGGAACAGGCGCTGAAACATCACAAGCTGGCGGCCATGATGGGGGTGGAAGGCGGGCATATGATGGAAGATAATATGGATTACCTGGACAGCTTTTATAACAGAGGCGTCCGGTATATGACCCTTACCTGGAATAACAGCACCTCGTGGGCCAGTTCGGCGATGGATGAGTCAAATAAAGCGTTTGCTGTCACACCCTACGGACTGACCCAACGGGGAAAGGACATTGTAAGGCATATGAACCAGCTGGGGATGCTGGTCGACCTTTCCCATGTTGGCGAGCAGACCTTTTGGGACGCCATTCATACCACGACAAAACCGGTGCTGGTGTCTCACAGTTCGGTGTATACGCTTTGTCCTGTTCCGAGAAACCTGAAGGACGATCAGATCAAGGCTGTCGGACAAAACGGCGGGGTGATCATGGTCAACTTTTATTCAGGCTTCCTGGACAGCACCTATGGCAGAAAGGTCACGGCTTTTTTGGGCCGGCACAAACCGGAACTGGACTCACTCGTCGCGGCCAAAGCGCCCAATTATGCGATCAATGAATTTTTGTCGAAGAAATATCCGGAGGAAGCGGATTCGCTGCGTGCACCGCTGTCATTGCTGATCGATCATATCGACTATATCGTGAAGCTGATCGGGGCGGACCATGTGGGACTGGGGTCGGATTTTGACGGAATCGAGTCCCCGCCAAAGGAATTGGATGACGTGACAAGCTACCCGCTGATCACCCGCGAACTGGTGAAAAAGGGGTATAACAAAACTGATATAAAGAAAGTACTGGGCGGGAATTTTATCAGGGTGTACAAGGCGAATGCAGTGGCGGAGAGATGAGGACGCGCGAGCGTCGCGGCAGACACGCGCCCCTCGTGGCAGACACGCGAGCCTCGCGGCAGAGGGTGAGCGCCCGCGCCGGCATAGGATTTGCGCTCCAATTGTAAATACTATCGGCGTGAGATGTCTGTTTCTGTTTTACTTTATTTGCCTGCTGGCCGTCAGTGTTCCCGGCCAGACGATCATCGGGTATTATGCGGGTGACGCCAGCGGCATCGATGACTATCCGGTGTTTAAATTAACGCATATCATTTATAGTTTCTGCTATTTGAAAGGCAGCCGGCTGCGCCCCGGGGGCAAAGCAGACAGTCTCACCATAAAGAAGCTGGCCGGTCTGAAAGATAAATATCCCGGGTTGAAAGTATTGGTATCCCTGGGTGGATGGGGCGGCTGCAGGACCTGTTCGGCAATTTTTTCAAGAGAGAAGGGAAGAGAAGAATTTGCTGCTTCGGTGGCTGAGCTGACCCATGCATTTCATACGGATGGCATAGACATCGATTGGGAGTTTCCGGCTTTGCCGGCTTACCCGGGTTATCCGTATTCCCCGGCTGATAGGGAAAATCTAACGGCTTTGCTGAAGGCGCTGAAAAGCAGGCTTGGGCCTGACAAGGAAGTCAGCCTTACGGCGGCGGGTTTTTCTCCTTACCTGGAGGGATCGGTGGATTGGCGCCGGGTGGCCCTTATAGCCGACCGTATTCAACTGATGACCTATGATATGATCGGCAGCCGGAATAAATATACCGGTCATCATACCCCCCTGTATTCGACTTTATGGCAACAGGAATCTACTGACCGCAGTGTCCGGTACCTCGATTCGATGGGGGTTCCGCTTGGGAAGGTAGTGATCGGGATTGCTTTTTATGCCCGCGAGTTTGTCGGGGTGGGCGGGGCGTCAGCGCATGGATTGTACCAGCCGGGCCGGTTCAGGCGGTTTGTTCCTATGAAACAAATGCGGAAAGAATTTACGGCTTCCAGGGGATATATTGCTTATTGGGACAGCGCTGCACAGTCGCCTTATAGTTATAATGCAGACCGGAGGGTCTTCCTTACTTATGACAATGAACGATCGATAGCGGCAAAAACGCGTTATGTCCGGGAAAAGGGACTCAATGGGGTTATGTTTTGGCAGCTGCGCCTGGATATATCACGTAATGGGTTACTGGACGCCCTATACAAAGGGCTGCGCCAATGAGCCAAAAGAAGTAATTTTAGGCATCAAGATAAATTGATAAATTACCGCTTATTATGACCTCTAAACCTGTTTTTCTATCGATTGCCGTTTGTGTCTTGTTCTTTTCCTGTCAGCAGCCTGAAACCAGTGACAATAATACTCCTACCGAAAGCCTGATAAACACCAGTGTTTTTCCAACTCAGCCGATGCAGCTGATAGCGCCTGCTAATCTCCGGCTCTCCTATACGGGCAAGACGGTAACGGATAGCTCTGTCTTCTACCAGGTGATGGCTACCTATAAAGGAGAGACCTTTGGATTTAACCTGAGTATCCCGAAGGGAGAAGAAGGTCTGGCATATTTTTCGAGAACAGGGAAGATCAGCGATGACCTTCTTCATTTTATACAAGGAATTTATCGACGACCGGTCGATACAGCGGCCCGTTTTGCCGATGACGTGTCTGCAAACTTTTTGTCATTAGGGTCATTGAGCGATAGTGTTGTCCAGTCTCATGACAGTACGTCCCACTCCCATTCCCCGGAGAGCCCGGGCACCCAGAATAAACTGCTCTTTCGGGGCAAAACAGCCGACTCTGCAGAACTCTATTTGGACGTCAATGAAAAGGAGCATTGGATCGAGCTGGCGGAAAAAGATACGGCCTATCGCGCCCTTCTGATCCGTGCCCTGATGCAGCAATAGTCTGGTCACCTCGTGGATGCCATGGCGGCCTGGTCCGGCAGTGCGTTCAGCAAGGCGAGGGCGGCCCAGTTGGTGGCGGTAGCCGAGATATATTGATTTTCGTCGTAGGGCGGAAAATCGCTGTTGAAGAAGGGTTGGATGGCAAAGGCCCTTGTCTCCATAATCCAGGCCCCGCTGGCATCCTGGTGTTTCAATAACCAGGTGACGCCTTTTTGGAAGGCCGGGTCCCGGGGCTGGGTCATTCCGCTTTCAGATAAGGCATATAAGGCCTGACCGGTGGCATAGGCGTCGCCGGTCATGGTCGGCAGCTGCGACCAGCTGCCGTCGGGGTGTTGCAGCGCCAGGAGGCGGGCGGCTACTTTCTCCTTTTGCTGCCGGCTGCTGCCGCACCATTGTAATCCCAGCAACTGAAAATTCTGTTCCTGTTGTACGTCGGCCACGGTATTCTCCAGCCATGTCCTGGTACGGCTGACGACCTGGTCTACTCTTTTGCTTTGAGCGGGCGGGGCATATAACTGGATGGCACGTACGCAAAGCGCAGCGAGGTGCATCTCTCCTCCTTCCAGTGGTGAGCGGCCATATTCCGCGCCAAAACTTCCATCCGGTTTTTGCTGCCCCATGATATAGTCAACGGCTATATCGGTGTAAGGCTCGGGCTGATATCTTTCTGCGGCCAGGCCCAGCAGGACGTAGGGTGCGATGAATTTAGCAGGGACAAGGAGATCGGGCTGATTGACATTGCAGACAAAACGGATGTCGCCTGCCATTGCCTGTATCCGCTGTGTTTTGAAGGTATCTATGAAGGATATTCCTTTTAATTTACTTTTTTCTTCCAGCATCGCTGTCAACGTATTGTGGTGGCAGGAGGCGCAATGCATTTTGGCCCGGGCAGTGAACTTATAACCGCTGGTTTGCAGGAGGGACAGGCTTTTGCCGACGGAAAGCCGGATGTCGGCGGGAGAAGAAAGGTCACCCGAGGCGTTTGCGGCCCCGGTGACGCCCGGGGTCCCGGTATCGGGTTGCATCCAGCCGATGGCCATGGTAGCAAGGACGACGATGGCTATTGTCAGGAGTAGAACGGGAGTTATTCTTGTGCGCATATTCTTTGATTGAGATGGATGGACAATTATTTGGAAGATGAGGAGGCCATCTTATTTAGGTGACGATTGCAGGAGCTCAACGGAGCGGGTATTCCCTTTTTTGCGGGCCAGGGACAGGGCGTCAACCCCTCCTTTTGTTTTCTCCGAAGCCAGTGCGCCGTGTTGGAGCAGGGCCTGTGTCATTGCCGGATGATCGGTTTCCGACTGCTGCAGGCACATCAATGGCGTATATCCTTTTTTACATTTGGCGTTGACATTGGCGCCGTGTTCCAGCAGGTAATAAAAACAGGGTTCGTCGTCGTCCAATGCCGCGAGCATCAGCGGGGTCAGACCCAGAAGATCGGGCAGGACGGTGGCTGGCAGGGCGACATTGACATTGGCGCCATGGTCGACCAGCATTTTTAGCGTCAGGGAACAGCGGTAGGAGAGGGCGGAGTTGATAGGATAGTCCCCGAGGGCGCAGGTATCGTTGGGTTGAAATCCGTAACCTAACAGCATACCGACCAGTGCCGTATCATTGGTGCTGGCAGCCTGGTAGAGCAGCGCGTTGTCCCTGGCGCTGCGTTTGGGGTCGGCGCCGCGGGCTACCATCATTTTAAACAAGGGCGCCGTGCCGGCAAAATTGACCAGCTTGACCAGGGCCGTATAGTGCTCCTTCGAAAGCATATTCGGGTCTGCGCCGTGATCGAGTAACAGGAGCGTTTTTGTTTCGTTGGGAACAGCCATCCATAGGGCGGTGAGGCTGTCTTCATTGGCATAGTTGACCTTGGCGCCATGGTCCAGGAGCAGCTGCATTTCTTCCGGAGTGCCGCTGAGTGCAGCGATCATCAATGCGGAAAAGCCGTTGAGCGTGGCATTGGCGTCGGCGCCGCCGGCCATCTTTTGTTTGAGCGCTGTTACATCGCCGGACCGGATGATGTGGAATAAGGCGGTGTCCGGCGGGACCGTGGCAGGTTGGGGAGTGACGGCAGGTGACTGCTTCATTGGCTGGGAACCAGGCTGTGCAAGAAGTTGAAGGGGAAGGCAGAGCAAAATGATGCCCTTCCATCGAAGGATCGGGTTGGTGTGTTTCATTACTATTTTTTAACCGGGTGACGTGGTTTGAAGCAGCGGTGGCGTGGTTCGAAGTAGCTTAGGACTCGGTAAAAAATTCAGGAAGTGGTAGATGGGGTAGGTGTGTTCCACTCAAAGTAAACAAAAGGTTTGGGATTTGCAAGGAGTGGACCTAAATACTACCTTCGGGTTATGGATAAAAAATACTTCTTTCTCCGATTGAATCCCGTCCGGCCCGACTTTGTACAGACGATGACCGACCAGGAAAGGGCGATCATGCAGCAGCATGCCGGGTACTGGCGCGATTTTATGAACCAGGGAAAACTAGTAGTTTTTGGGCCGGTGTTGGACCCGAAAGGGGCGTTTGGGGCCGGGGTAGCCTGCGTAGATAGCGAGGATGAAATAAGGGAGTTTATAGGAGGGGATCCTGCGCGTGTGCTGGGCACTATCGATTATTTTCAGATGCAGGCGGTGTTGCCGCAACAGGGCCGCTGAGGCATTATAGACCGAGACGCATCTGGACAAGGAGTTTCGAGAAGCCGGCTTTTTCATAGGCGGCGATGGCGGGATGATTGTCGTAGTAGACTTCGAGCCGGAGTTCGGTGATGTTTTGGGTAAGGGCCCATTTTTCAAGGGCGGCCATGATCAGCTGGTTGACGCCTTTTCCGCGGTGTTCAGGGACGACGTACATGAAACCAAGATAGGCATAACGCGTGTATTTGAGAAAGTGCTTGGCCGTTTCAATGCGGGCATAACCCGAGCCGATGAGGAGACCTTCCTGTTCGGCTACGACGAGCCCCACCTCGGGGGCGGTGATCATATAAGAAATATCGTAGTAATTAATGGGGTCTGGTTTCAGGGTTGGATCGAAGGGATGTTCGGTTGCGATGACGCCCTGCTCGAAGCGGAGCAGCGTGTCGAGGTCTGCGTTAGTTGCTGGTCTGACGATGATTTGAGCCATGGGTAAAGATAAGACCAATGGTGGAATTGACAAAGGGGCCCGTCAGGTTCGGCAGATGAGCCGGTAGGCTCCGGGGGTAAGGCCCTCGGATTTTTTGAAGGCCCGCACAAAATAATTGACGTCACTGAAGCCGCATAAAAGGCTGACCTGGCTGACCGTATTTTTTTCATTGGCCAGCAAGTGGCGGGCAAGTTTTATCCGCTCGCGAGTGATGTATTCGAGGGGAGTGATCCCAAATTGCTCCTTAAACCATTTGAAGAAAATATTACGGCTGAGGTAGGCTTTCCGGCTCAGCATATTCACCGGTATCCGTTCGGTAAGGTGCTCGTGAATATACTGTAATACAAAATGCAGACGGCTGCTGTTGCCGGACCCGCTGTTCTCTGCGAGCTGAAGGTGCTGACTTTGTAAAAGACGGATGAGCAATTCCTTCAGGCTAAGGTCGGCATAAATATTTTTTGATCCGTCGCTGCTGCTGCAGACACGAATGAGCTTGTTGATCAGCTCGGTGACGTCGGTATCGTTGTTAAAATGGTACTGGGAAAAACGCAGCTTCCAGTCGCCTTTTTCGTCTTCCGCATTATTGTAATATTCGTTGAGGTATTCGAGGGTATCCAGGATATACCTGCCGTCGACAGCAAGGGCAATGCATTGTGTGGGATTTTCCGGCGCCGCATCGGGGAAGTCGATGACCATGGTCTCGCTGGCAGGGACGATGACCGTTTCGCCCGGCAGGTATTCAAAGGCCGGCTGATCGAAAAGATGCATGATCTTCTTTCCCCGAACCATGCTGGTAATGACGAAGTCGTCAAAACGCAGGGGTACACGGTAGCTTTGCTCGTAGCTTTCGAAGACGTTGAGCTCGCAATGCTTCAGGTTGAAAATACGCCTGTTTTCCGTCAGCGTATCTAAGTTGCATGGCCGGGTGAGTGGAATGGTCTGTAAAAGATTTTTTACGGGCATGGCAATCAGATAATTGGATAGTTAAGTTACGCCAATTTTTTTTCCGGCGGAAAAGACAGGTACAATTGTGCTATAAATAAGTACAAAATTTAACAGTACAACGGGTTTTGTTTGGCATATTCGTGCATTCAATTCATTCAACCTTAAATGCTTTTGCCATGAGTACTTCTGCAACGGCTATCGCACCAGCCTCGACTGTGGCGTCCCGCCCTTCCTTCAAAGAAAAATACGATCATTTTATTGGGGGGAAATGGGTGGCTCCCGCCAGTGGGGAATATTTCGATAATATCTCGCCTATCGACGGCAAGGTTTTCACACAGGCAGCCCGGGGAAACGCACGGGATATCGAAAAGGCCCTTGATGCAGCGCACACCGCCTTCCCGTTATGGAGCAAATCTGCCGCGGCGTACCGCAGCAATATCCTGTTAAAAATGGCCCAGATCGTCGAAGACAACCTGGAATACCTGGCCATTGTAGAAACCATCGATAACGGAAAGGCTATCCGGGAAACCCGTGCTGCCGACCTGCCGCTGGTGATCGATCACCTCCGGTATTTTGCCGGTGTCATCCGGAGTGAAGAAGGCACGATCAGCGAGCACGACGAAACGACGGTGAGCATCAATCTCCACGAGCCCATCGGCGTCGTAGGACAGATCATCCCCTGGAACTTCCCGCTCCTGATGGCTACCTGGAAAATGGCGCCCGCCCTGGCGGCAGGATGCTGCGTTGTCCTTAAACCCGCTGAACAAACGCCCACCAGTATTATGATACTAATGGACCTGGTAGGTCATTTGCTGCCTCCCGGGGTACTCAATGTAGTCACAGGATTTGGACCCGAGGCGGGCAAGCCGCTGGCGTCGTCACCCCGTGTGCAGAAAGTTGCCTTCACCGGCGAGACGACCACGGGCCGGCTGATCATGCAATATGCTTCGGAAAATCTTATCCCCGTCACCATGGAGCTGGGGGGTAAAAGCCCGAATATCTTCTTTGAATCCGTGATGGCCGCCGACGATGAATTCCTGGACAAGGCGGTGGAAGGGGCGGTGATGTTCGCCCTCAACCAGGGTGAAGTCTGTACCTGCCCCAGCCGTATCCTGGTGCATGAAAAGATCTACGATCAATTTATGGAACGGGTGATCCGTCGCACGAAGGCCATCAAAATGGGTAACCCGCTGGACAGCACGGTGATGATGGGCGCCCAGGCTTCCGAAGACCAATACAATAAAATACTAAGCTACCTGGATATCGGCAAGCAGGAAGGCGCAAAACTGCTCTGCGGCGGCGAAGCCTTCCACCAGAATAGCGGGCTGGAACATGGTTATTATATACAACCTACCCTGTTTAAAGGAAATAATAAAATGCGCATCTTCCAGGAAGAAATCTTCGGACCGGTGAGCTGTGTCACCACCTTTAGTTCTACAGAAGAAGCGATCGCCATTGCCAACGACACACTCTATGGATTGGGCGCCGGCGTCTGGACCCGGGATGCTCATCAACTATACCAGGTGCCGCGGGCTATCCAGGCGGGAAGGGTATGGGTCAACTGTTATCATGCCTATCCGGCACACGCCGCGTTTGGCGGGTATAAAAAATCGGGTTTCGGCAGGGAAACACATAAAATGATGCTTAACCACTATCGTCAGACTAAAAATATGTTGATCTCCTATAGTAAAACCAAATTAGGTTTCTTCTAATGAATGTCCGCCGCATCATATCGACTGAGTCAGCGGATGAGTTGATCAACCGGCTTCGGGAAAAAAACGGCCAGCTGATGTTTCATCAGAGTGGAGGTTGTTGTGACGGGTCTCAACCCATGTGTTTTGCGGAGGGCGAATTCAAAACCGGCAGCAGTGATGTATGTCTGGGTGTAGTCAATGGCTGCCGGTTTTATATGAGTGCTGATCAGTGGGAATATTGGAAACATACGCAGCTGATACTGGATGTAACGCCGGGCCGTGGGAGTAGTTTCTCGCTGGAAATCCCATTGGGGGTGCGGTTCCTGACCCGCAGCCGGGTGTTTACAGCTGAGGAACTGCAGCAGTTACACGAGGGCTGACGGTGATACTTTTGTTATCCTTCAGACGGTGGTAACAGACATAGGATACCATCAGCACGGCCAGGACTACGAGCGGGAAATAAGTTAGCCCGCTGCTAAGGCCGTCGACTGCCGCGAGTGAAATGAAGGCAAATAAAAAATCAAAGGTAAATCCGGCATAAGCCCATTCTTTCAAACGGCGGGATATCTGTGGCAGGATAAGCAGGATAGCCCCCAATACTTTAAAGAAGGTAAACGCTACCCGGAAATAATCGGGGTAACCGAGGTGGCCGGTGCCTTGTTTGGCGACATCGGTGTTAAAGGTGAGGGCGGGCACGAGGCCTTCAAACAGCACAATGAGTATTGTGCTGGTCCAATAAGTGATTTTTGTACTTTTCATGATGTTTAATTTTTAATGATGGTTGATTGATTTTATCGTTGATTAATTTTTTGTGTGGTTTAACATCCAGCTTATTCCAAATTTATCGGTCAGCTCGCCATAAGTACCTCCCCAGAAGCTTTGGTGCAGGGGCATGACGACCTGGCCGCCGGTAGACAATTTATCAAAGAAGCTATAGATCTCTTCGTCACTGCTGCAGTGGAGGCAGAGGGCTACTGAATTGCCGGGTTTAAGCCGCGCTCCCATCATGTCTGAGCCCATGACGATAATAGTTCCGTTCTTTGTCAGCGATCCGTGCAGGATATTGGCCGCCGCTTCGGAAGGCAGCTGCGCTGCCATCGGGGATTCCGCGACCTTTTGCATATAGAGCTCCCCGCCCAGACATTCCTGGTAGAAGGACAGCGCTTCCCGGCATTGACCTTTGAACTGTAAGTAAGCAACTAGCTGTGTCATGTTGGTTAGTTTAGGCGTACCATACAGCGCACGTCTTTTTCATTGAAATACATTTCTACTGCCGCCCCCTGCGGATCGATACGGGGATCGGAGCACAGCTCCTGAAAGGCTTTGCCAAAGGCCGGCAGGTCAGCCATATAATCGTGAATAAGAATGCTGATATAGTCGCCTTTTTTTACGATAAAGGTTTCGCCGCCTAATTTTTCCGTTTCGCCGGGATGGGTTTCTTCTACGCCTGCTTTGTAGACCAGGCTGCCCTTTCCGTCCGGCCAGGAAATGCCGTAAATCATTCTCCGCTGCGTAGCGGGCAGCAGGGAATGTAGTTTTTTGTGGGCTGCTTCGACCCCGTCCGGGAAAGAGGCGGCCGGGATGCAGATCAGCTTGATGTCGCGGCCTAATGTGTATTTTTCCATATGATTTGTTTCAACAAAGCTAATTTGCATTTCCGGCATCGGCGGGGCGGTAATCCGTCAATGTAAGGGGTTGTTTACGACAACAAAACGGGGTATCTTTATCAATCTAAAAACGATCGCACTATGAAGAATATCGCCATCCTTGTTCCGGAAACCGCCGTTGTAGAGGCGGTGGCAGATCCCCGCTATCTTTTTACAGCTGTCAATGAATTTTTGAAGAGCGCTGGTAAACCCCCTTTGTTCAGCGTGCAGCTGGTAGGGCTTACGCCTGAGGTGAAAGTGACGGACGGTATATTTTCGATCCATGCCGATGCGGTGCTGGCCAGTTCGCGCAGGCCCGATCTTATCATCATTCCGGCTATCAGCGGCAATATAGAACAGGCGGTCAGACTGAATAAGGATTTCCTGCCCTGGATTGTGAAACATTATAAAGAAGGAACCGAGGTGGCAAGCCTTTGCCTGGGAGCTTTTATCCTGGCTGCATCGGGTTTGCTGGATGGCAAGTCCTGTTCGACCCACTGGCTGTTCGCCAACGAATTCAGGGATATGTATCCCGAGGTGGAACTTATCGACGCTAAGATCGTCACTGAACAAAACGGGTTATATACCAGCGGTGGCGCCAATTCCTACTGGAACCTGCTGTTATATCTTGTCGAAAAATACACTGGCCGTGAAATGGCCATTCTCGCATCCAAATTCTTTGTGCTGGACATCGACCGGAATAGCCAGTCGCCCTTTAGTATTTTCAAAGGGCAGAAAGTGCACAATGATCCGGATATCGTAAAAGTGCAGGAGTTTATCGAATCCAATTACCAGGATAAAATAACGGTGGATGAATTGTGTGAGAAATTTGGGATTGCCCGCCGTACCTTCGAAAGGCGATTTAAAAAAGCAACCAACAATACGGTGCTGGAGTACTGGCAGCGGGTCAAGATCGAAGCCGCCAAACGGCAGCTGGAGCTGAGCCGCAAGACCGTAGGTGAAGTCATGTACGAAGTAGGATACAGCGACACCAAGGCCTTCCGGGATATTTTCAAAAAAGTCACTTCTATGTCACCCGTGGACTATCGGAATAAATACAATAAAGAAGCTTTCAATTAATGTAGAGGTTTCGGTAACTTTGCAGGCTATATTCACAATTCCTTAAAGTTGCGCCCTCCATTCCTGCATGATGAAAAGGCTCTGTTACAGCAAATCGCTCAAGGGGACGAGGCTGCGTTTTCCACCTTATTCTATGCCTATTTGGGCAACCTGCAGCCGTTCATTATGAAGCTGACCCGTTCGGCGGAGGATACCGAAGAGGTGATACAGGAAACCTTTATCCGGCTCTGGATGAGCCGGGACAAGTTGGAGGAAGTACAGACGCCCCACGCGTGGATCTATACCATCGCGGCAAACGAATGTTACAAGTATTTAAAGAAAAGGAGCAGCCGGGAGCATGGGCTTTTCGATCTTACCAGGGCAGATGCAAGGTCTGTAGGGGACCAGTCGGCCTTACATGCCCTTCAGCTCAAGGAGGTGAACCGCCTGATAAAAGAGGCGGTAAGCCAATTACCCCAGCGCCGCCGGCGGGTCTACCAGATGAGCCGGGATGAAGGCATGAAAATACCGGAAATAGCCGCGGCTCTCCGCATTTCCCCCCATACTGTCAAAAACACCCTGGTGTCCTCGCTGGGTTTTATCCGGAAATATTTGGTCGCCAAGGGGCATGAGCTATAAAATCCCCTGCTGCTAAAAAAAATATTTTTCTATCCGATAGTCCTGGTCGTCCGATTCCTGTTCTTGATAAGTGGAGGGAGCCATATGGAAACCCAACGGATAGTCTATTTACTGGAACGATATATAGCGGCCCTGCTTACCGAAGAGGAAAAGCAGGAGCTGGCTTTAATTATGCATGATCCCGATCATGAGAATCTTGTACAGGCAGAGTTGCTGCGGCTGCTACAAGAAGAAGGCGGACCGGCGGAGCCGGGACAGGAGCAGGCAGGGCGGGCCGCCAATTGGGACCCGGTACTCCAACGTGTTCTTTCGGTCGATAAGACGAAAGACCTTGCTCCTGCTCTTTTGCGGACCATGCCCCGTCGCTGGATGGCGGCGGCTGCGATTGTACTGATCCTCCTGGGCGGCGGTGCTCTCTATATCTTCACCAAACCCGCCCCGACTGCACCGGTAGCTAAAATCCCACTAAAATCCCCCGATAGCATTCATCCCGGATCTAACCGCGCTGTTTTGACGCTGGCCGGCGGGCAGCAGATAGTCCTTGACGAAACACACAATGGCCTTCTCGGCCGGCAGGGCAAGACCCGGGTCATCAAACTGGATAGCGGTCGCCTTGCTTATAATAGTGGTGCTGACGGGAAAGGGGGCGGAGCCGATGGGAATGACGGGAGCGGCGCCGACGCACCCTTGTATAATACTATTACTACCCCCAGGGGCGGACAATACCAGGTCACCTTACCCGATGGGACAAAGGTCTGGCTGAATGCGGAGAGCTCTTTACGATTTCCCACGGCCTTTACGGAGAAAGAAAGAGCGGTAGAACTAACGGGAGAAGCCTACTTCGAGGTCGCTGCGAACAAAAACAAACCTTTCCTGGTTAAAACGGGTCAGTCGAATACCCGGGTGCTCGGAACCAGCTTCAACATCATGGCGTACAACGACGAAGGACCGGTGAAGACTACCTTGCTGGAAGGTGCTGTCAAAATTGACGAAGGCGGCCGCAGCGCCTTGTTACAGCCCGGCGAACAGGGGATATTCAACAGCGGTTCGATCACTACGAAGACCGTCAATATCCGTGCGGTCATAGCATGGAAGGATGGTTATTATTTTTTCGACCGTACACCGGTGCAGAGCGTCATGCGGCAGATAGCCCGCTGGTATAATGTAGACATCGTGTATAAGGGCGCCATGCCCAAAGACGAAATCGTGGGCCGGATACCCCGGAGCGCATACGTGTCCGATGTTCTGCATATCATGGAATTAATAGGTATTCACTTTAAAATAGAAGGCCGGACGATTATTGTAACCCCCGAATAACTCTAACCATTGCTTAAAAATTAAAATTTATTGCATATGAAAACATAGAACCCCACCCAGGGGGACTGAAATAAAAAACCGGAAGCGCTTGCAACACTTCCGGCGGAAATCCCGGCTTGCAACCAGGAATAAATCGGGTCTCCCGCAAATGCCATCTTCTCAGAACGACTTATTTAACGGTATTAATTACCCAATTCAATCAAAAGTATGAAACTTTCGAGTCTTCGCACGCCCTGGTACAGCGGGGTGCAGCTTCCTCCGTCCAAGAGAGGGCTGCCTGGTAAAATGTTATTGATCATGAGGTTGACAACCATCTTTTTATTAGCTACTGCCCTGCAGATCTCCGCCAAAGGAATTTCCCAGAAAATTTCGATTTCCGGGAAAAACATGCCTTTGGAGAAGGTGTTTGCCAGCATCGAAGGGCAAAGCAATTATTCTTTTCTCTATAAATATAATGACCTGCGTGAGGCCAGGCCGGTCGATCTGCATATGAAAAATGCAGATATCCGGGACGTCCTTGACGCCTGTTTGAAAGAGCAGCACCTGACCTATACGATAGAGAAGAACATCATTGCAGTCAGGACCATTCCGGAAGTGACCGTGGCTGTACCGATAGTAGCGCCGCTGCCCCCCGCCACTATTACGGGCGTGGTAAAGAATGATAGCGGCGAGGTCCTGGCCGGGGTGACCATCCAGGTGAAGGGTACGAAGCGGGACGCGCTCACCAATGAAAAGGGGGAGTTTCATATCCAGGCCGACGAAGGCGAGGTGCTGGTATTCACTTCTGTAGGTTACAGCCCGAAGGAAGTGACGGTGGGAAAAGAGACGACCCTGCAGGTCGCTTTAACCCAGGCGCAAACCAACCTGAATGCCATTGTCGTCACTGCGCTGGGTATCCGCCGGAGCGAAAAGTCCCTGACCTATGCGACCCAGCAGGTCAGCGGCGAACAGCTGACGGCCGTCAAAACCGACAACCTGATGAACAGCCTCAACGGTAAGGTCGCGGGTCTGACGATCAGCCCCAGCGCCAGCGGCGTCGGTGGTTCGGCCAAGGTCATCCTCCGCGGCAGCCGGTCGGCCAGCGGCAATAATCAGCCTTTATATGTGATCGATGGTATTCCCATTACCAATACTTCCAACGCCAACGGCCAGCCAGGCGGTACTTTCGGCGGCACCCCCGACGGCGGAGACGGTATTTCCAACCTGAACCCCGAGGACATCGCCAGCATTTCGGTGCTGGAAGGCGCCTCCGCAGCCGCGCTGTATGGCAGCCAGGCGCAAAACGGCGTTATCCTGATCACTACCAAGAAAGGAAGGGTCGGTAAGCCGCAGATCAATTTCTCGTCTTCCGTCGCTACCCAGAACATCGCTTACAAGCCTCAATTTCAGAATAGCTATGGCCAGACAAAGGCCGGAGCGGTCGACAGCTGGGGACCGGCCCTCACCGGGGGCGGTCACGACAACCTGAACGACTTTTTCAAGACCGGGGTCAACGCGACGAACGCGATAAATTTTTCTTCAGGCACGGACAGGGCCCAGACCTATTTCTCCTATGCCAATACTACGGCAACGGGCACCGAGCCGGGTAACAAGCTGCAGCGTAACAACTTCACGGTCCGCGAGACGGCTAAATTCCTCAACGACAAGCTCACGGTCGATGCCAGTGTAAGCTATGTGAACCAGAAAATTAACAATAGCCCCTACCTGGGTATCTATCAGAATCCGCTGGTAGGCCTGTATCTTTTCCCCCGCGGCCAAAGCATCGCTCCGTACAAGAGCCACTACCTCAATCCTGACAGCACAGGCTTTGCCCGCCAGAACTGGCCGATCAATGACGGAGACCTGCACTCGCAGAACCCCTGGTGGGCGACCAGCATGCAGCCTAACATCTCTACCCGCAACCGTACCCTGTTCAACGGAAGCGTCCGGTATGAGGTAGCTCCCTGGTTAAGCTTGCAGGCAAGGGGGAATGTGGACCACATCCAGGATAACTACGAGTCCGATCTGTATTCCGGCACCAACTCCTTATTTAATAATAACGGAAATGGTCATATGGTTTTCAGCAACCAGACCACCGAACAGAAATATGGCGATTTCATCGCTACCTTCAACATACCCTCCCACTCCGCCTTCAAGCTGAACGGCATTGTCGGTACCAGCATCACGGACTATAAGACGACGGGTATGTATCTCAACGGCGAACTGGCGGTTCCGGACTTTTTTGCGCCCGGGAACGTCATTGCTTCCCTGCCGGGTCTGACATCGATCACTACAAGCCCTGCCACTTCCTATGTTCCGCCGGGCGGCTATAGCAGCCCCTTCCCGCAGCACAGCCAGATCCAGTCCGTCTTCGGGAACCTGGACCTGTCCTATAATGACTGGGCCTACCTGACCCTGACCGGCAGGAACGACTGGTCTTCCAACCTGGCCTTCACGCCGAATGAGTCATTCTTCTATCCTTCGGCGGGTCTGTCCATTATCCTCTCGCAGCTGCTGCATATGCCTTCTTTTGTCAACTATGGTAAGATCAGGGGTACTTATGCGCAAGTGGGTAACACGGTGCCGCCTTATCTGACCCAGCCGCAGAATACGGCCAACTCGGCCGGCCAGCTGATATTCAACACGGCCACTTCCTTCCGGACCCTGAAACCCGAAAAAACAAAATCCATCGAGCTGGGAACGGATTGGCGATTCTTCGACAGCAGACTGAGCTTAAGTTTCACGTATTACAAGACAAATACGCAGAACCAGTTCTTCCCCATTCAACCGGTTACGGCATCCCTGTTCTCTGTTGGATATGTCAATGCTGGTAATATCCAGAATACGGGTATCGAGTTCACCGTCGGGTACGATGTCATCCGGGAGAAGAACTTTACCTGGAATACCTCCGTCAACGGCGCCATGAACCGGAATAAGATACTGTCGGTCGATCCGAACGACAGCATCAACACTTTCCTGCTGACCCAGAGCGGCAACAATGCCTATGAGTCGCACCTGACACAAGGCGGCGAGTATGGCGACATCTATGGTAATACGCTGCAGCACGATGCATCGGGCCGCATAATGTTCAGTGGCAGCGGGACAGCCGCCGATCCTTATAAGCCCGTCATAAATACTGCCTTCAACTATATCGGCAATCCCAATCCGAAATTCCAGCTGGGATGGCGGAACGACTTTACCTACAAAAAATTCACTTTAGGCATCCTGGTGGATGGCAAGTTCGGCGGACAGGTATTATCCCTGACGCAGTCCATCCTCGACCAATACGGGGTATCACAGGCCACGGGGGATGCGCGTAATGCGGGCGGCGTAAAGGTCAATGGGGTGGATGCCGGCGGCAAGCCGGTGACCAGCGTCAATCCTCAAACCTGGTATAGTTCGATCGGAGGTCGTGCCGGCGTCAGCGGTGAATATATGTACAGTGCGACGGTAGTGCGATTAAGGGAAGCGGATCTCGGTTATACCCTGCCGATTCCCAATTCGTTCTTCAAGACGGTAAAAGTGGCGTTGATAGGCCGTAACCTGTTTTACTTCACCAAGAAGGCGCCTTTCGATCCTGAGCTGACGATGTCAACGGGCAATGGCCTTTCAGGGGTGGATGTATTCAACCAGCCTGCGATGAGGACGATGGGCTTGAGTGTAAATGCCAGTTTTTAAATTTCTTTAAACATAAGCCATGAAAATCAGTTTCAATATAGGATCGGCTGCTTTTGCCGCACTGCTTCTTACAGGCGCCAGCAGCTGTACGAAGAATTTCGATCAATACAACACCAATGCTGCGAGCCTCACCACGACTCAAACGCTGGCTATCCTGCCGGCCTCCTATGGTCTGCTGGAACAAAATATATACAGCAACTACCAGATCGCCCAGAACCTCAACGCCGATGGATATGCGGGATATTTTATGTCCCCGACCCCTTTTGCCGCACAATATGATCTGAACTATGGGCTGAAAGACAACTGGGACAGAACGGGTTTTGTAGACCAGTACAACCTGGTAATGGCGCCGGTGGCCAAGATCGCTCAGCTTGGAGTACCCACTTCTCATCCGGATGCCTGGGCTGTGGCGCTGATCCTGCAGGTAGATGCTATGGACAGGGTAACGGACCGGTTTGGTCCGATACCGTATAGCAAGGCCGGGACTTCTATCACCGCGATAGGATATGACAGCCAGCAGGCCGTCTACAACAGGTTCTTCAGCCAGCTGGATACGGCAGTGAGCCTGCTGTCCGCTTACATTGCCGCACATCCCGGCAACACGGCTACCTTCCTGGGCTCCAATGACCTGGTTTACGGCGGGAATAATGCACAGTGGCTCAAGTTCGCCAACTCACTGCGGCTGAGGCTGGCCATGCGCATCGTAAAGGCTGATGCCGGTACGGCGCAGACACAGGCTGAAAAGGCGATGGCTGATCCCGGAGGTCTGATGAGCGTTCCGGCGGATGACGCCAAATTTGCGCAGTCTGCCGGCCGCAATAATGACGTATGGTTAGTAGCTTCATCCTACGGCGACTGCCGGATGAATGCCGCCCTGACGAGCTATATGACGGGTTACAATGACCCGCGGCTCCCGGCCTATGCCATGCCTGCTACCGACCCGGTGGCGGCATCGGCCACTCCATATGAAGGTATCCGTATCGGGATCGATATTGCGGCCAAGTCCGATTATGTCGGTTATGCCAGTCCGAATACCAATGGGGCCTTTGGTCAGACCTCTCCGCAATACCTGATGTCGGCAGCGGAGTCCTGGTTCCTGAAAGCGGAGGCGGCGGTGCGCGGATGGGCAGGCGCCGGAGATGCAAAGACCGACTACGAGACCGGCATCAATACATCATTCGCGCAGTGGAAGGTCAATGGAGGCGCCTATATAAGCGACGCTACGAGTACGCCGGCTGCTTATACCGATCCGAAGAAGTCTGTCAACAATTCTCCGGCTTTGTCGACTGCTAAAATTCAGTGGAATGCGGCTGGTTCAAATGAGGCCAGGCTCGAGCAGATCATCACGCAAAAATGGATAGCGGTATACCCTGACGGGCAGGAAGCATGGGCGGATTTTCGCAGGACCGGTTATCCGCAGTTGTTTCCGGTAGTCGATAACCAAAGCCAGGGGAAGATCAGCACTTCTATACAGATACGCCGGCTGGCATATCCGCAGAGTGAGTATACGACGAATGGCGCCGCGGTGACCAGTGCGGTGCAGAGTTTGCTGGGTGGTGCGGATAATGGCGGGACGAGATTGTGGTGGGATGTGAATAAAGGAAATTTTTAGGCGCTGCGCGCCGTTAATAAAAAGAGCGAACCGTTTGGTTCGCTCTTTTTATGTAAGGTAATAGCTGTCTTTTGTGTCGGGTTCGGGGTTGAGCGGACGGTCGTCCAGTTCCAGTAAAGAGTTTTCGATGGTGCGGCACATGGTATCGAGGGCAAGGTCATTGGGGGCCAGGCCGAAGGGGTCTTCGAGCTCGTCGGCGATGGCTTCGAGGGCGACGTAGGTGTAGGCGATGAAGACTACGATGACGGGTGTCATCCAGCCAAGGCTTTCTACGAGGCCAAGGGGCAGGAGGAAACAATAGATATACACGGTGCGGTGCAGCAATACGTTATAGGAATAGGGCAGGGGAGTGTTGGCGATGCGTTCGCAGCCACCGATGGTATCTGCGAGCTGGCTCAGCTGCTGGTCGAAGGACTGCTGGCTGACGGAGTCGATGCGGTTGGCTGCCTTCCCGGATTGTACCCAGTAACCCATCACTTTTAGTAGAAAGACCGGTTTCCACCGGGTGGCCTTTACACGGGCGGCCACATCGGGGGGCAGGAGGCGATCGATATCGGGGGCTGCATCGGTCCCGCGGAGCTGGTGTTTCAGGGTATAGGCCAGGGTTATGAGGTAGTTGATCAAGAGGGTAGCGTTGTTGGGCTGGTCGACCAGGGTATGAGCCTGGCGGGCCAGGGACCGGGTAGTGTTGAGCAGGGAGCCCCACAGTTTCCGGCCTTCCCAGAAGCGTTCGTAGCTGGCGTTGTTGCGGAAACCCAGGAACAGGGCCAGCGCGATACCAAAGAGGGTGAAAGGGGCCGGGTTGAGACGGAGGTTCCAGCGGGTGAGGGTATCGTGGTAATGAACGACCGCTAACGAAACCAGCAGCAGCAGGATCAGGCGCGGCAGCAGGCGTGGCAATACGGAGCCCCGCCAGATGAGGAGCATCATGAACCAGTGTTCTTTTTTCCGGATGATCATAGGGGTAAAGTTAAGCCTTAGAGTTTTGCAAGCGAAGATTATAATCCAGCACAAAGGCCAGCGGGTCGGAGGGGCTGATCACTACAATCTTGTCTTTACAGGTGATCATGACCAAACGGTCTCTGTTGGTGCACCAGAGGATGACGCGGCCGAATACCGAAGAAGAATAGAGCCCCAGGTAACCGAAGAGGCCGCCTGAAGCCATGAGGCGGTAGGTAAAACCCATTTCCCTCCATTCGATGGTCCGGACTTCGAGAATATTATCAAAAGGTAGCTGCAGGGTTGCCAGGGGCCGTTTTATATTGATCGCGTCGTCGGACATCGAATAATAGCGTGGATGTAATAGCCAGATGAGGAATTGTACCGGGAGGAAAAAAAAGAGGATGGAAAATCGCAGGTGCTGGTCTGGGGAGGGGTCAAGGGGTTTGAGGAATACGATCAGGACACAAGCCATGAGAACAATATTAGTAACGAGTAAGACGAAGGTGTCGTCGTCGGCACTATACCGTTTAGCTTCCATAAAATGGTTTTGATAAAGATAAGAATTATTGGCTGGGTTGGACGCAAGCGGACGCGGAGCTCAATGTTAACTCCTCATTAAGGTGTTAAACAGGAGCATCAAAGCCATTTTGGTATTGCACGAGTAGTATATTTGTATACAATCAGCCCCTTCATGAAGCGCCGAAACCTGGCACTTGTCGCCTTATTAATTGTTCCATTTATCAGCATTCGTGCTCAAGTCTCTCTTCCCCAGAGTATTACTATCTCGGGAGGTGGCTGTGTGAACAGCGTATTAACCTTAACTACTCCTGTTCCGGCTTACGAAATCGTATGGACCTTAAACGGAACAACGGTGGTCGACAGGCAGACACGCACGTATCAAAGTAATCCCTTAACGGTGGCAGGCGCTGCTGATGGAACTACGGGAACAGCTGCCAACCTGCTATCTGCTCCGGACAGATTGTTTGTAGATGCTTATGGCAATGTATATGTTCCCGACCTGGGCAATAATCGTATTCAAAAATGGGCACCCGGTGCGACTTCCGGTGTCACGGTCGCAGGGGGCAACGGGACAGGTGCTGCCGCCAATCAATTTAACCGGCCTGTCAGCGTATTTGTCGACCAGCAGGGGAATGTATATGTTGCCGACCAGATGAACAACCGGGTAGAGAAATGGGCTCCCGGCGCCAGTTCCGGGACAATAGTGGCCGGGATGCAGAATGACCTGTACTTTCCTACCGATGTATTTATCGACAAACAGGGGAATTTATATGTGTCAAGCCAGGGAGATGATTGTGTGGTGAAATATGCACCGGGCTCTTTGACCGGTGTCGTCGTGGCCGGTGTGCGAAACTCATATGGCGGCGGCGCCCTCAACCTGCTGGGCTCTCCTACCGGGATCTTTGTGGATAATGCGGGCAATCTCTATATCTGCGATACGGATAACAACCGCGTAGTTAAATGGGCTTCGGGGGCCAGTTCCGGGGTTGTAGTAGCAGGTACCGGGGTGGCTGGCAATGGGGTCTCTCAGCTGGCCAATCCGCTGGATCTTTATGTAGACTGTAATGGGACCATGTATATAGCGGATTTTAATAATCATCGTATACAGTATTGGATTGCGGGGGCCAGCACCGGTTCAACGGCGGTGGGTGTCGGCACGGCTGGTAATGCCGTGGGACAGCTAAACAGTCCGACCAGTGTCTTTTTGGATGGGAATTATAATATTTACGTATCCGACTATGGCAATAACAGGGTTCAAAAGGTCTCCTACACTATTGCCAGAAGTTTTACCGCCACTGCTCCGGGGTCTTATACGGCCACTGTCAATACAGGCTGCAGCTTTATTACTTCCAATGCAATTACGATTGGTCCGGGGCAAACTGCCGGTATACAGATATCATCTGACTCACGATTTATTTGCAATAACAACCCCGTTATATTTACCGCCGCTGTGACTTATGGAGGGGCCAATCCTGTGTATCAATGGAAGAAGAATGGGAATAATGTAGGAACTAATTCGGCGACCTATGTCGACAATACGCCTGTAAGCGGAGATATCATCAGCTGTACATTGACGTCCGACTATGTCTGCCTGGTATCGCCGGATGCCACCAGCAATGCTATTACCTTATCCGAGGTCTTGCCGCCATATCTGGGCGCCAATCTTACGATCTGTCCGGGCACGGAAGTACAGATCAATGCACATTCCGGTTATATGTCCTATACCTGGCAGGACGGGTCGACCGATAGCATTTATACGGCTTCGGGGCCAGGAATTTATTATGTGGATGTAACCACTTTCTGTCAGGGGAAATTCTCTGATACGGTGGGCATAACACTATACCAGCTGAGCACGGATTTTTTACCGGTAGACACTTCGGTATGTGTCTATGATAAAACAGTACTACGGTCTTCTGTTGCTTTTGACTCGTATAGCTGGAGCACGGGGTCGACTGCTGCTGCCATTACAGCAGACCATCCGGGCTGGTATTGGCTACAAGGAACAGACAAGCGGGGATGTATCAATACGGATTCTGTCCTGATCAGCGGGAAGGACTGTCCCCCCATGGGCATATATGTGCCGGAGGCTTTCTCTCCGAACGGCGATGGCCGGAACGACATATTCCGGCCAATCATCTATGGAAATGTGACGAGCTATCAATTCTCTGTTTACAACCGCCAGGGGCAGCTGGTTTTTACATCCAGGGAGCTGAATAAAGGATGGGATGGCCGCATCAATGGCCAGTCGCCGGGGACAAATGTATTTGCCTGGTTTTGCAGCTACCGGATGGAGGGGCAGCCCCTGCGGCTGGAAAAAGGAACCGTGGTCCTGATTAAATGATCACGGCCCCTTTCATCATGGCGATCATTTTATCGTTGATAACATTTCTTTTACGGCGGTTTCTATTTGCTGGTCTTCGCCGCCAAGGAACTTATTATATTCATTCAGTACGCGGATGTCGGGTTCCAATTGATGATTTTCCGTAGGATGGGTTTCCCCGGCGCCATAGCTGGCTACCATCGGAATGCCGAAGACAATGCGGCTGTTGATCTGCGTTTCCCACCAGACTGCTGTTCCGGTACCGGCTACCGGCATGCCGATGAGCTTACCGATACCCAGCTCCTTATACGCATAGGGGAACATGAAGGCATCGGAATAGTTGCCTTCGCTCATCACCACGCAGCTGGGTTTGGTCCATTTGTTCAGCGATTCGCCGCCCTTGGTGGTATGGTTCTGGGGATGAAGGGTGAAGTATAACTTTCCCCCCAGGAAGGTGACCAGGTCGTCGTGCAGCCAGCCGCCGCCGTTGAAGCGGGTGTCGACGATCAGCGCTGATTTATCGATGTTCTTACCCAATACCTTATCGAAAGTGACGCGGAAGCTGGGGTCGTCCATGCTGCGCACGTGTACATAACCTACTTTACCGCCTGAAAGGCTGTCCACCAGGTGTTCCATCATACGGGTCCAGCGGTTGTAGAGCAGGGTGGCCGTTTCTACCTGCGGTTTGATCGGCTTGATGCTTTCTTCATAGGTGGTGTTTGTGCCGTTGTGGAAGCTGATGAGGGTGAGCTGTCCTGCCTTGTGGTTGAGCAGGGAAGCCCAGTCGGCGCCGGCGGTGATGGCCAGTCCGTCTATCCTGTCGACGATCATCCCCGGCGCCATGTGCGTTCCGTCGATGTCGAAGGGACCGCCTGCGATGACTTCTTTTACCAGCAGGCCATCCCCTCTTTTTGAGAGATCATAAAGGAGGCCCAGTGCGGCAGTCTCGTCCCCATTGGGAAAGTCCGGCCGATAACGGCCGCCTGTATGCGAAGCATTCAGCTCGCCGAGAAACTCGCTGAGCAGTACCTGGAAGTCATAATAATTATTGATATGGGGGAGGAACTGTTTATAGGTGGTATGATAATAATCCCAGTCCACGCCCTGCAGGTGTGGGTCGAAGAGTTTTTTCTTCACCTGGCGCCAGGCGTGGTCGAAGATATAGGCCCGTTCGCCGGCTGCGTTGAGCTCCATTTCGGTGTTGATCCGTATGGGCGAGACCTTTCCATCCTCTGTATTTACCCGGTACATATTACCGCCGGCCAGGACAAAGAGGGATTTTCCATCGCGGGTCATTTCCAGCCGGCCGGCTGTGGCATCCAGTTTGGCCAGCTGCCTGGTCTCGTGGGTGCGGAGGCTGGCTACCCAAAGATCGAATCCCTTTTCGTAACTCGCCAGGTAATAGAGCTTTTCTCCGTCTTTGGAGAGCTGGGCCCCGCTGAGCATAGTGGACGTGGAAGTGAGGCGTTGGGTGCGGTCTTCGAGGTTGCGGAGATTAATGATAAGGGCTTCGGTGGATTTTTTGGCTGAATCCTTCTTTTCCATTTCCAGTTTGAGGTCGAAGTCCTCTTTGCTGAGGTTGAAGCGATCCCAGGCTTTTGGGTCGAAGAAGAGGGCGTAAACGTCTGTCTGGCCGCCGCGGCTGAGATTCTTTAAACCGTGCTTGTTGCTGAGCCAATACATCATTTTCCCGTCCAGGCCCCATTGGGGATGTTCGTCGTTGAAGCCGCTCCAGGTGAGGTTGGTGCGTTTACCCGATCCGTCGTCCCTGATGAGCACCACTTCGTGGGTATTCCATCCGCCGCCTTCACCGGATTGGGCCAACAGATACTTGCTATCGGATGACCAGGCAAAATACTGGTCGCCGTCGGAATAGGAATAGTTGACACCTTCCGGGATGAGGACCGAGCTGGTTTTAGTAGTAAGGTCGTAGGATTTGAGAATATTCCGTTCTTCGAGGTAGGCTATCTTCTTTCCATCGGGAGAATAAACGCCCTGGAATTCCTCTTTGTCGGTGGCGACGATGGGTGTGGTCCTGAGCAGGGTTGCTGCGTAGAAATAGGGTTCATCTTTTGCGGCGATGCTTACCTGCTGAATGTCCCAGGAATCGTTTTGCTCTACTGAGTAGAGGAGACTGCGGCCGTCGGGACTGAACTGGACCATTCTTTCCTGGTAGGGAGTGCTGGTAATGCGGCGGGTGGTGGCGCCGTCGGCTGAGGTGATAAAGATGTCGCCGCGGTAGACAAAGGCTACCTGTTTGCCATCTGCGGAGATAGTCATTTCAGCAACATCTCCTTTTACCGGTGTGATCGATATCTCGTCGCCGGAGAAATCGGCTTCGAGGCTGATGGATAACTTATGAGGCTCCTGCCCTTCCGTCATCGTATAGAGGTCGCCGGCATAGGTAAAGGCAAAGAGGCCATCGTTGCTGCGGGAGAGCTGGCGGATGGGATTTTTGTCGAGGCGGGTAAGTTGGGTTGGTTCGGCGGGGTTAGCAAGGCTGCTGCGGAATAAATTCTGGTTGCCATTGCGTTCGCTCAGGTAGTAGAAGACGTCTCCTTTTCCCCAGACCGGTTCGCGGTCTTCCCCTTTGAAATCGGAGACCTTTGTGTACTCGTGCTTATTTATGTCATAGACCCAGATATCGCGGGTGACGGCTGATGTATGGTGTTTGCGCCAGGGGTCTTCATACCCTTTGCGGTCCTGGTAGATGAGCTTGTCTCCCTTTTCGTTGTAATGGAGGAATTCTGTTCCGGCGCTGTTGAGCATGACACTGGCGCCGCCTTTTACCGGCACTTCGTACAGCTTCATGAAATTGGCGTCGGAGGGGAAGCGGACGGAGGTATAGAGGTCGTGGCGGTCGGTGCCGAAGACGACGGACTGGTCGTCAGGTGTAAAGTCATAGGGGATATCCTTTGCCGAGTTGGTAGTCAAACGGGTGGCTTCACCGCCGGCAGCGGATATTACATAGATGTCGAAATTGCCGTAGCGGTCGGAGGCGAAGGCAATCTTTTTCCCGTCATGGCTCCAAACGGGGTAGCCGTTATAGGCATTGTTGAGGGTGAGGGCGACTGCGGCGCCGCCGGCGGAAGGTACTTTGAAGAGGTGGCCTTTATAACCGAAGGCGATGAATTTCCCGTCGGGACTCAGGGCGGGTTGCTGGATCCAGCGGGGCTGGGATTCAGCAAAGGACGCATGGGCGCCCAGGAAAATACAAAATAGTAATGTCAGCAGCTTTCTCATGTGAGTGCTAGTATTTTTGGTTGACTTAAAAATAGCGAAAAAACAGCCACTCCGTTATTTATGAGTAGGTCCGTGATCTTGTCGGATGGACAGGGCCGGGTCACAGGACACCCCTGGCTGTTATTGAACAGACTTGAAATGGGTTTGAACTTCGGTTCACGGGGCCTTTTTCGAATTTGCCGGAAAGCAAATTATATGAAAAAAGTATTTCTCTTTGGTAGTGTATTTTTTTTGAGTTTTGCGGTGATGGGGCAGGCGAAAATGGCCGGGCAGGTAGTGTCCCTGAAGCCGGAGGCCTGGGACTTTAAGCCGGGTGTTGCGGAGTTTGCGGATGGAGCCTCGGGGCCTGTCCTGAAGATCGCCGCGCGTGGTTACGTGGTGTTGAAAAATACCGACTTTGCCGATGGGACCATTGAATTTGACGATCAGCCGACGGATGAACATTTTGCCTCCTTTTTCTTTCACTGGCAGGACAGTATCGAGAACGAGAACTTTTATTTTCGAACGGCCAGGGGAGTCGGGCATCCCGATGCCGTGGATGGGGTTCAATATGCGCCTACGATCAAAGGGGTCAATTGTTGGGACATCATGTTACATTACCAGGGGCCTGCGACATTTGGGCAGCAGGCTTCCAATCATGTCAAGCTGGTCATCTCGGGGAAGCAGATGCGCGTGTATGTCAATAGCCGGGAATGGCCGACGCTGGAAATACCGCAGCTGGAGGGGAATACGACACATGGCACGCTGGCCTTTTCCGGGAAGGCCATCATTTCTCACCTGGTGATCAAGCCGGGTCAGACGGAGGGGTTGTCACCGGCGGAGGGGCCTGACCCCACCAGCAATGACTCGCGGTATATCCGGCACTGGCAGGTCACTTCGCCCGACAGCATTCCGGCGCCGATGGATTTCAGCATGGCCTTTATGCCGGGGAAACAGAAGGTTTGGTCCCCTATTGTCGCGGAACGGCGGGGGCCCGGCAGGTACAATTGCGGTTGGGTTTTCTCGATGAGGTGTGGATGTTTTTAAATGGTAATTGGCTGTATGTCGATAAGAATTTTTTCAGATTCCCTGTTGCAAAGGTCCCGGATGGACGGCTTTCGCTGGAAAACACCACAATCTCAGTTCCCTTACAGCAGGGAGACAATGAATTGTTGATAGGGGTAGGCAGCAATTTCTTTGGCTGGGGTATTATGACCCGGCTGGATGATCTGGATGGGATCAGGCTGGAGTAGCCGGATGCGTGGTTTTATGCCCTGGCCGCTAGCGCCCCTGCAGCCGCCGGCCCGTCAGCAGGGACCAGGAGATACGCAGTGCAGGAAGGGGACAAAGGCGATGTGGGTACTGGAGGGGCTATTATGGCCAAAAATTGGCAATTGTTTATTTGCTAAAGAAAGATTTCGATATATTTATTGTTGTATATCAAAATTTGCAATATGAAAAAGATGTTATCCTTGGCAGCGCTGGCTGCGGTGTTTTTTGGTGGAAGCGCGTTGAGACCTGTTGCGGAAGACGGGTGGATATCCCTGTTCGACGGCAAGACGCTCAACGGCTGGAAGGTGGGGAACAATGCGGCAACATTTTCCGTCGAAGATGGCGCCATTGTCGCTCATGGCCAGACCGCGCATCTCTTCTACGACGGAGATGTTCAGCATCATAATTTTAAAGATTTTGAGTTCAAGGCGGATGTGATGACGGAGCCGGGTTCCAACTCTGGTATTTATATTCATACACAGTACCAGGAGAGTGGCTGGCCGGCCAAGGGGTATGAAGTGCAGGTAAACAATTCGCATACGGACTGGCGCAGGACGGGAAGCTTATATGCGGTGGAGGATGTAAAGGAAGTATATGTAAAGGACAACGTGTGGTTTACGGAATATGTGAGTGTGAAGGGAAAACATATTGTGATCAAGATCAACGACAAGACTGTTGTCGACTATACTGAGCCGGAGAATGTGCAGCGGCCTAAGGATATGGCGGGACGGGTGTTGTCCAGCGGAACCTTTGCTTTACAGGGGCATGATCCTAATAGTAAGGTGCACTTCAGGAATATAATGGTGAAACCGTTATAACCGACGCTCCTACGAAGCTCTGGCATCGCGAAGCTCTGGCGCCGCGGCGCTAAGGAAGAGAATTGGGAAGAGATGTGTTTTTGGAAAATTTTGAATTTGTATATCAATGTCGTTTAGTTAAGGGATCATTGGATAGTTGTTAATAATGGGGTAAAGGAATAAATTTGCGGGAGGAAATAAAATCAGCAGGATTATAGGGGT